>Ga0256828_1001245_pt1 | contig 16045 bp, 14 predicted proteins | sample CV88metaG_FD_185993 | JGI IMG/M metagenome (GOLD analysis project Ga0256828, IMG submission 185993) | Hydrothermal vent microbial communities from East Pacific Rise, Pacific Ocean - CV88 | ecosystem: Environmental > Aquatic > Marine > Hydrothermal vents | place: Pacific Ocean: East Pacific Rise...
TTTTCGCTATTTATCATCTTCTTAGCTCCACCCATACCAAGAATACCACCAGCTCCACCACCAAGTGATTTTGACATACGTTTTGCTAGGAACATCCATATCGCAAAGAAGAAAAATAGTGGTAATATCCATCCAAAAAGCATATCTGCTAAGATATTTTGTTCATTTACTCCACCATAATTTACACCATGTTGCTCCAATAAAGGTATAAGTGTATTATCTGGTATAACCTTTCTTGCTCTATATGTTATGGTTCTACCTGCTAGTGGTTTAGATACTGCCTTTACTGTTGTATCTCCAATACCAACATAATCTATCTCATCACTTGCAATTAATTTTTTAAGATCTGAATATGCAATAGATCTATTTGTATTTTGACCATAAGCAGTATTTCCACCATTTACATTCATATCATCTGCTGGAAAAAAGTTTTTAAACACCATTATTGTTACTATAGAAAATATTATAAATGCAAATATTGGATTTTTATCAAAAAAACCATTTCCATTATTATTTTCATTGTTATTTTGTTGATTACTCATCTATTCCCTTTTTAATTACTAAAGTTACCCATTCATTTTGTTGTATCTGCTCAACTATTGTACAATCCTTGAATTTTCTTAACACTTTATCTTTATGTTGCTCCATAATACCTGATAATATCATCATACCATTATCTTTTGTGATCTTTTTAAGATCTCTAGCTATCATAGCTAATACATCCGCTACAATATTAGCAATAACTATATCATAAACCTTATCACTATTATTAGCTGAACCCTCCCAATAGCTATTTGCCACCACACCGTTTGATTCAAAGTTTTTTAGTGCATCTTCAACTGCTACAATATCTGTATCACATATATCAACTGTAGCACCTAGTTTTGTAGCTGCGATTGCTAGTATTCCACTTCCAGTACCTACATCACATACAATATCACCTTTTTTTACATATTTATCTATTGCTAGCAAACACTCATTTGTAGTTTCATGATGACCTGATCCAAAAGCTAGTGTTGGATCTATGACAATATTTAGTTTACCATCTTTTGGCTCATCCCAACTAGGATGGATATAAAAAGATCCAACCTCAATTGGCTGTACACTTTGCTGATATATCTTTATCCAGTCTTGATTCTCTTTTTTCTCATATATCACTTCACATTTAATATCTGTTTTAAATGCAAGAGATAACTCATCTGCAAAAGCTATAACACCATCGGCTATATCTTTTAGATCATCTGTACTTCTTATGATGATAGTATCATCAAGCTCCTCAATCGCATCTTGTGTTAGAGTAGAGATTAGATCTAAAAATAACTCATAATATAAATTTGGCTTAATAATAAGCTCATAATAATACTTATCCAAATATTTACCTTTTTTAATTGTTTATTAATTTTACCTAAAGTGTAGTTTATAAAAGTTTAAAAGGTGATCTAAATGATTTCAATTAGTAAATTTTAATAGTTAGTTATAGCTAAAATATATTTTTTACTTATTTTTAAGTATCATATTATTTAGTATATGTTAGTATTTTGGTCATAATTATGATAAGGAAATATAATGATTGAAAAAGACAAAGAAAAAGCTATGATGATTGATTTGATCGAAGATCAATTAAAAACTTCTGGTATCTCAAGAAGAGATGCTATTAAAATGATGGGTCTAGGTGGGGCTGCTACTCTTATGGGTACTACAACTTCAGCAGAAGCTGCTACTATTGCTAGTGCATCTACAGATAAAGAATCTCACATCGTAATCGTTGGTGGGGGAGCTGGTGGTATTATGATGGCTGCTAGAATGAGAAAAGCTGCACCAAATGCTAAAATTACAGTTATTGCGCCAAATGAGGTACATCTATACCAACCAGGTCAAGTATTTATGGCAGCTGGATTATACACTATGGATGATATTAAAGGTGATAATAACTCTTTAATGCCAAGCGGTGTTGAGTGGATAAAGGATAAAGTTGTAACTTACGATCCAGATAACAATAGTGTAAAAACATCTAAAGGTAAAACAGTAAAATATGATTATCTAATCGTTGCTGCTGGTATATCTTACCAATATGAGCAAATCGAAGGTTTAACTGAAGATATGATAGGTAAATATGGTATCTCATCTGTTTATCTAAACAATCCTGAAGAGGGTACATCTGTTGGTGGTGTTGAGACTGCAAAATGGTTTGATGCCATGAGAGAAGCTGCAACAAAAGCTAGCAAAGAGAACCCTATAACTGTACTTTGTACACAACCAAACACACCAATCAAATGTGGTGGTGCTCCTCAAAAAATTATGTACTTAAGCGATGATAACTTAAGAGGTAATGGTCCAAAAGGTGGATCAGATGTACATATGAATGCAAAATTTTACTTCACTAAAGCTGGAAAAGGTCTTTTTGGTATCAAAGAGTATAACAAAACTTTAGCAGAAGAAGTACAACCTATGTATGGAAATATTGAGAATAAATGGAAACACAATCTAGTAAAAATAGATGGTCCAAATAAAATAGCAACATACGAAGTAACTACAGAGGTTAAAGGTGAGTATGATGAGGATCTTGAAGAATACGAAATGATTCAAAAGAAATCTTTAGTTGATATTAAATATGACTTTATCCATATTGTACCACCAATGAGTGCATCAAATGAGTTCAAAGACTCACCTCTTGCATGGCAAAAAGGTAGTGGTAAAGGTTGGATGGAGTTAGATAAAGACACTATGCAACACAGAAGATACAAAAATGTATTTGGTATAGGTGATATTGCAGGTATCCCAAAAGGTAAAACTGGTGGAACTGCAAGACATCAAGCAGCTGTTGTTCAAGAGAATCTTGTAGCTGTTATGAATGGTGAAAAACCTGAAGATAAATTTGATGGATATACTGTATGTCCTCTAAAAACAGAATATGGTAAGATCTTAATGGCAGAGTTTAACTACGGTAAAAATCCTGCACCATCTTTCCCTATTTTAGATCCTTCAGTTCCAAGATCTATATGGTGGATTTTTGACCTTTACATCTTAAAAACTATGTATTGGCAACTAATGATGAGAGGGTTAATGTAAGATTTTATATCTACATTAATACCAACTACAAAATAGGGTTAAAACAAAATGTTTTAACCCTATTTTTTTTAAGGAAAAAATTTGATAAAAGAGATAAGAATATATTTAGCAATCATTACAATAATGGCATTGGTTTGGCATAGTAAACAGTTTCTAAACTACCCAATAGAGCATATAGAACATCTATTAAATAGTGGTATATTTATACTTCACCCATTTGCAATAGGTGCTGGTATATATCTATTTATAGGGATATTTAGATTGTTATTTAAGAAGTTAATATCAAACAAACAAAAGTAGATTTTATACTACTTTTGTTTATCTAATTTATCTGGATCAAATTCACAACACTCATAAATAGCTTTTTGTGGATATTTGATATAATCATAACCTTGCTTTATAGTATATATACCAAATAATAGTACACTAATAGATGCTATTTTTATCATAATAGTTCTAAACTTACCATTTTTATAAAGTCCTACAAAAAAACCAAGAGAGAAAAGTGCTGGTACGGTACTAAGACCAAATATAAGCATAACTAAAGCACCATATAAAGCACTTCCTGTACTAGCTGCAGTTACTGTAAAAAAATAGACCAATCCACATGGTAAAAGACCATTTAGCATACCCAAGATATAGAAGCTTGTAAGAGATTTTGTTTGTAACAACTCTTTAAATGTTTTCCCATACCAAGAGCTTTTTGAGATAGAGTGTTCAATGATAGTTAAAAACTTTATTTTTCCACTAAGAGATAATGCGGTAAGTATCATAAACACCCCAGCAATTATAAGTAGTGACCCATTTGCTAGGTTGTTAAACATAGCTACACCACCTAGATACCCAAACAATGCTCCAAGTATCACATAGGTTGTGATTCTACCCGCTGAGTAGAGTAGATGTGCATAAGTTTGGATATACTTATTCCATCTGTCATCTATTTTTGTACCACTATATGCTATGATTATTCCACCACACATACCTATACAGTGTCCAAACGATCCTAAAAATGCTATTGTGATAATTGATAATATATCAACTGTTTCCATCGCTTCCCTTTTTATCTTTTATCATATTATAAAATCTATCATACCTAAACTCTTTAAGTGTAAGATGCAATAGTATAAAACCACTTAATGTACTTGCTAATGATAATCCAACTATACCATAAGGTAAAATTAAAATCAATGAAAAGATTATATTCCAACCCAAAGATTTCATAGTGATCTTTGCAGCTACAAATTGTTTTTCATGTGAATATAACCACAACGAAAATATCTTAGCTAAACCAAATGGTAAAAGACCAATAAGATACATCGTAAGTACTATAGATGTTTGTGCTGTATCTGTTGCATCAAATGCACCCCTTTGAAATAGAAGCGATACTATAAACTCATTGAAAACTATCCCTATAAATGTAGCAGATCCAAGTAGTGCGAGAAGGACAAAAAAAGCTTTTCTCATATACTCCAATGCTTTTTGTTGATCACTATTTTTAATTGCTTTTGCAATAGTAGGGAAAAGTGCTACAGATGTAGCAATAGCAAATAGAGCTAAAGGTAGCTGAAAAACTCTATTTGCATAGTAAAGATAACTAATACTACCAGTTGCTAAAAAAGATGCCAACCATGTATCTAAAAATGCAGCAATATGGGCAGAACTACTTCCAAAAACAGCTGGATAGAATTGTTTGTAAAATTTTGATTCCTCAAGCTGTTTTTTTCTTTTTTTAAAATTTAATGTAAAAAATTTAATATGAAGTTTTTTTATAGCGATTAGATGCACTACAACTTGCAATACTCCACCAAACACTACACCCCAACTAAGATAGTAAACTATCACCTCTTTTTGCTGATCTACACTTAAAAGTAGTGAAACAATAAGTGATAGATTTAATAAAGCTGTACTAAATGCTGTTGTTGCAAAGTGGTGTTTATATTGTAAAAGAGCTGCTAGAAAAGTAACCACAAATATTAGTGGTAAATAGTAGAAACATATAGCTACTAATGGAGCTGCTAGGTCTATGGAGGTTTGATCAAAGCCAACAGCTATCAGTTTTGTGATAAATGTTGCAAAAAGTGTTACAATCACACTAAGAGCTAATATAAAAGCTATAAATTGTAAAAATATAACACTACTAAAACTTATTTTATGATTTGATTTTGCATAAGATGGTATAAATACTTGTGTAAAAGCACCCTCAGCAAAGATACGACGGAAAAGATTTGGTAGCTTAAAAGCTACAAAAAATATATCGCTATAGATATTTGCTCCAAGGATTGAAGCTGTAAGAAGATCTCTTATAAAGCCCAATACTCTTGAAACTAATATCCCAGCACTATTTGTAAAAATATGTTTTAACAAACTAAACTATATACTCAAAAAACACTTAGTCTCTTGAGCTTAATACCTCGATAGATTCTATAATATCATTTTGTCTAATACTATCAAGAACATCAAAGCTATCTTTATCATTCTCCTCTATTCCACCAAATACAGTGTGTACACCATCAAGATGTGGACATGGTACAAAACAGATAAAAAATTGACTTCCACCTGTGTTTTTACCAGCATGAGCCATAGATAAACTACCTTTTTTATGTACTTGACCCTCTGCATTAGTTTCACATTCGATAGCCCAATCAGGACCACCTGTACCTGTTCCAGTAGGACAACCACCTTGTGCCATAAAACCTTCTATTACTCTATGAAAATTTAAACCATCGTAAAAACCATCATTTGCTAAGTGTGCAAAGTTTGCTACAGTATTTGGTGTATTTTGTGGTGTTAATTTTATCCAAATAACACCTTTAGATGTTGTAAACTTTGCATACTGTAACTTCTCTAACTCCTCACTACTTAAATTATAATCTTTTAACTCTGTACTTCTTCCGAACATTTTTTCTCCTTTAAATTTATATATTTAGATTCATATCATGAAGCTCTTTAAATAGGTAAGCCTCCATAATATCCTCAACATATCTTTGTGTGGGTGCTACAAGTATAGCTATCCCCTCCTCCATAAATGGCCAAACATACTCTTGCTGATTTTTAACAATAATAATATCTATCCAATCACTCACCTCTTCTTTTGTTTGATAAAACTCATGCTTTACCATTTTACCCTCATTGAACTCTATTAGAAGCCAATATTTTAGATCATCTAAAAGTGTGATTTGTGCCTCTTCTAGATCACAATCATCCACCGGTATTAGTATATTCATATTATTCTTCTCCCTTTTGAGTTATAAATTCTAACAAAAATACCCCAAATATACCTAAAATAATAGATGTAATAAATGCAACTACAACTATCAGTCCCCTTTTAGGTTTTGATTTATCTTTTACATATGCAACTTGAGGTTTTGTTATCTGATTTACATTGTAAAGTTTATTTGCTCTTGAGAGTACTTTTTTCTGTACAAGCGAAGATGCTAGTTGACTTAATTGATCTTTCATATTAAGATCATCTGTTTTTTCTATCTCCTGATTATAATATGCTATTTGATCATCAACATTTTTCATCTCTATAATTCTAAGCTGTGTAGTTAGCTCTTTTAAATATATATCTACAAGCTCTTTTGCTAAAAATCTATCTATAGATTCTGCACTTAAAGTTATGATTCCACTTTTTTTATCTGAACTAATAGAGATCATATCTAAAAGTTTTTTATATGTATCAAATATAATATCATCTTTAGATCTATTCTCCTCTTTATCACTTTTACTATGTAACATTTTATAGATCTTGTCATACCCAAGTGCAAAAACTAGATTTTTCTCATCTGGTATAAGTTTTTTATCTAATTTATATTTCTCTATCATCTTTTTTTGAAATGAAAAATCATTGAAAATAGTACTAAATGATGTCGCAGCATCTAAACTTCCACTACTTCCTAGATCAATACCAGCCATCCCTGCTAATGCACCAAGACCACCAAAAGATGGTTTTGCTTGAGTTTGAGGCACTAGTAGTGTCTGTGATTTATAACTATTAGGGATAGATAGAGTATATACAATAGTTAAAGATGTAACAACAAATGTAAAAAATATTATCTTAAATTTATTTTTCCAAATTGTTGAAAATAGTTCTCTTAAGTCTATCTCATCCTCTTGGATACACTGATTTTGTAAAGATAGATTATTTTCTTGCATTATATCACTCCAACTGTATTTAGTGATGCAGCAGTTATTGCTAATTGGTAAACAACCTGACTAATCTCTTTCCATAATAAGATATTCGATACTCTATTAACCTTCATAGGTACAACTATAGTTGCACCTTTTGGCACTATAAAATCTGATGATGCAAAAAATGAATCTGGTTCAACTTTTTTTGCTTCACCATTTGGTAAAACAACATAGATAGATTCTTCATCGGCTCGCTCTGTTATATCTCCAGCTTTTTTAATATATTCAAATGCAGTTAAGTTTTTACTAAATACAAAACTATTAGGATTTAACACCTCTCCATACACAGAAACAGTATCGTTGTAGCTTGGTATTATTAGAGTATCTTGATCCTCTAATCTAATATTAAAATCACTTTTTGAAAACTTATCAAGATCTTTTTCTAGATAAACAACCAATCTTCCTAAAGCTTTATACTCTTGAGCTTGTTGCTCTAACAATTTTATAGTACCAACTACATCTGCCTGATCTGTTGGCATAGCACCTACTTCTCTACCATTTGTTGAGATAAATGCCATCTGTTGCTTTATCTTAAGCATAGCCTCTTTCATCCTTTTAGCTTCATTTTTTCTAATACTCTCTCGTGTAAATAAAGCACCATCTACAAAAGCCTCTTTGGTAAATCCACCTGCTCTTTTTATAACACTTGCTAGTCTCTCCCCTGTTTTTATTGGATATACCCCTGGAAATTTAACCTCACCTTTTAATGTAATAGTTTTTCTCTCATACCAATTTGGTATAGTAAATATTTTTACCTCATCAAATGGTTCAATTTTAAAATTGTTTTCAATAGCATTTTTAAAATCTATCTTTTTTATATCTCTTACTCTCTCATTGTTTACAACTTTGTATCTTACTAATTCAAACTCTTTTGTGTACCCTTTTAAAGTGATACCACCTGCTAGATTTATAAGATCCTGTAGTGTTGTATCATTATCTATAAAAAATGTACCTGGATTATAAACTGCACCTTTTATTGTTGCTTCTATTCTTGGATGTGTATCAAAGTAGTTGAAAAATTCAACTTCATCATAAGGCTCTAATTTAAAAGTATCTTTTAAAGATACTAAAAATACCCTTTTTTTATCTGCATTATTTCTAATAATTTTTATTTTACTTTTATCTACCATCAAAGCTTCTCTTTTTTCGATAACTTTAGGCTCTACTATATCATTTTTAATATCATCTTTTACAATCAATTCACTTCTAAACTTAACAACTTTAAATAGTTCCAATAGTGTCATACCATCAAAATATTTATATTTTGTAGCTTTAGGAATTACTTTTCCAGATACATATATGTATGGTTTCTCTTTTAATTCAAGATTATTAAACACCTCTATCTTATCACCATCGTGTGGTGTTAAAGAGTAAAGTTTATTTTTATTTATTATATATGTTTCTATATTTTTACTATTTGAGTATCTAGTGATTTTTATACTATCTTTTGTAGCATCATATCTAAATCCACCACTATATCTTAAAAGATCTTTATATGTTTCTCCATTTTTCAACTCATATATTGCTGGATATTTTACTTTTCCACTAAGATATATAGTTTTTTTGATAAAATTAACAGATACAATATCTCCACTTTGTAATATAATATCATTTATACCATTTGTATCATTTAATAACTTATAAAGATCAAAATTATATATCTTTTTTCCACCTCTTACAATATCTATATCTCTATAACTTCCAACATCTAGCAACCCTCCAGCTACCATTAATGCATCTTTTACAGTAGAGAATGAGCTAAGATTATAGATACCTGGTACCTCTACATTTCCTGTAATGATAACTTGAATAGAGCTATATCCAGATATATCAACTATCACTTTTGTTTTTGGTTTAGATTTTACTATCTTATTTTTGATAATAGCTCTAGCTTCATCTAACTTTAATCCACCAACTTTTAATAATCCTAAATTTGGTAAATTTATATCACCATTATTATCAATAGTAAGCTCTAATGTATCGTTTCGTTTTGAATCATAACTATTTATAAATAGTGTATCTCCACTATGAAGTATATAGTTGTTTGATGTAGGAACTAAAGCTGAGTTTAGTTGATTTTTATTTTTAAAGAAATTTTCACCATATCTTTTTAGAGGCTTATCTTTTTGATCATATTTAAAAATATTATTATATTCTTCTGTACTATTTTGATCTACACTCTCTTTAGTTTCCATAGTATTATCTATCATATTTTGATCCATACTATTTTGCTCTATGTTATTTTTTATAACATCTTGTTTTACAACTTTTTGAGTACTACTCCCACCTGCACCATTATCTAACATAGATTTATATTGTTGATACTTTTGCATATCTTCTAAACTAATTGATGCTCCAAATAGTATATTTACCATTAAAACTATACTTAAAATTACTCTCATATTTTATTTCCCTTATCTAAATTATTCTTACTTTTTTAGCGATTATATCAAAATAGATTTTAAGATTTGATCAATATCCAACCTACTTCTCATACTATTGACAAATCTATCTATTGTCTCTTTTTTATACCTTTTAAAATCCTCATCATCAAACAAACCATGCACAAAAGTACCCCTAATATTATCTTTTTCATAATATAGTGGATATTTTTCGCTTATCCCATGATGTATCTCAAACCCTTCTACTTTTTTACCAAAAATCTCATATTGAGCTTTTTTTAAGATCTTCTCTTTTGCAAAATATATATTATCATCTATAAATCCTAAACCATCTATAGTTGTAGGTTCTATTGTCTCAACTGCTATATCATCTACTATTTTTTCAAACATCATCTGATACCCACCACATATACCTAAAATATCTTTTTGAATAGTTTTTAACTGATCAAATAGCCCATTATCTTTAAGCCACAAAAGATCTTTTACTACTAATTTAGATCCAGGAAGTATAATAAGATCATACTCTTTTAAAGATATATTTGAATTTATAAACTCAACACAGATAGCATCATCGTTTATTAGTGGTTCAAAGTCGTTATAGTTACTCATATATGGATAGCTTATAATTGCTATACTTTTTTTACTATTTTTACAATTTTGTGTAAAGTTTTTTAAACTTGCACTATCCTCAAAACCTAGATTAAAAGGTGTGTATGGAAGTACTCCAAGAACTGGGATCTTAAACTCATTTTCAATAATCTCAATCCCCTTATCAAATAAGCTTAGATCACCTCTGAATTTATTTATAATTACACCTATAACATTATCTCTTAACTTTTTGGGTAGTAGATTATATACCCCCCAAATAGAAGCAAAAACACCACCTTTTTCAATATCTGCTACTAAAATTATCTTTGTGTTATATTGTTGGGCTATAAAAATATTTGATAGATCTTTATCCATAAGATTAAGCTCCACAGGACTTCCAGCCCCCTCACACACTACACAATCATATATACTATCTAAATACTCAAAAGATCTTTTTACAGATGGTTTAAGTGTATCTAAATCTCTATAGTATTCCCTTACATCTTTTGTAATTACCACTTTACCCTCAACTATCAAAGATGCACTACTGCCTCTGCCAGATTTAAGAAGTATTGGATTTAGATGGTATGAGGTATCTACATCTAACACCTCTGCTTGAAAATGTTGTGCTATAGATATTTCACTACCATCATTGCAAACTTTAGAGTTGTTTGAAACATTTTGAGCTTTAAATGGGGCCACACTGTACCCCAAATTTTGAAGAATTTTACCTATTGTAAAAGTTATAGTTGATTTTCCAGCATCAGAAGATGTACCAAAGATGCTTATATTTTTTAGTTTACCCAATTTTTTATGATTGATTTTGTATCAAAAAGTGATGATTTTATAAGTGCTGCTTTAGCTATAGATATAAGTTGATCTGCTGCAATAGTTAGATCATCGTTTACTATTAGATAATCATACTGATCTATATAGTTTATCTCAACTTTAGCATTTTGTACTCTTTTTTCGATCACATCTTTACTATCTGTCCCTCTTGAGTTTAGTCTATTCTCAAGCTCTTTTAAAGATGGTGTAGTGATAAACACTGTAGTAGTAATATCATCTAAGATCTTTTTTACCTGCTCAAAACCTTGAACATCTATATCAAATATCACTAATTTTTTCTCTTCAAGTGCTTTATTGATAGGTTTTAGAGATGTACCATAGTAGTTTCCATGAACCTCTGCCCACTCTAAAAAGTTATTATTTTCTATATCTTTTTTAAACTCTTCTTTACTAATAAAAAAATAATCAACCCCATCTTGTTCACCCTCTCTTGGAGCTCTTGTAGTAGTTGAGATAGAAAAATAATAATTATCTATAGTTTTATAAAGCTCTTTAAGTAAAGAACTTTTCCCACAACCACTTGGACCTGAAAGTAGTAGTATTGCACCTTTATTTAGTAAACTATCCATTACTCATCTCCCCTAGTTTTAATTCAACCATCACTGTTTCGCCAGATGTTAGTCTATTTATAAGATCTTGATCTAAAACATTAAATAGTGGTGTAAGCTCTGCAAGAGAATGATCACTAAGTGTTAACTCTATTGGTTTATCTGCTACTGAATCTATAAGATTATTTGTAGAGTTAACTTCACTTATCGCTTCATCGATAATAGATGAAAGATCATTCCACTCTTGAGTATCCTCATCTACAGTATACTCTTTTTGTGGTTTTGTATCTTTTGTTTCTATTAAATTCTCTAACTTAGATAACTCACTACTATCTAGTATCCCTCCACTATTTTCAAGATTGTTAGCATATACTATACTATCATCCTCTATACTCTCTTTACCCTTTTCCTCTTCATCTTCTAGTGGTTCTATATTATCTATTTGTGAAGCGATACCATCTGCTAATTGATCAAGATAATTCACCGCCATATCTGATGCTTCATCATCCTCAGCTTCTATTGTAGATACATAAACTTTTGTCTTCTCTCGTCTATTTACTACCTCTAATTGCTCATTTAGTATTGGTTCTAACATAGATGGTAAAAATGGTGATGGGATTAAGAAATCATTTGCAGTTTCAAATGGTAGCTCCTCATTTGATATAACTCCAACAACTTTTGAGTATGATTTAAGAATATTAAATCTATCATCTATCATATCTTTATCTACAACAATTATATCAACTTTGTGATCTATTTGAACTTCACTTAAGATCTCTAGCTTTATCATAAGTTTTTTAGTTACTAGATTAAATATTTTAATCACCATTGGGTTTTTTGATATTAAAATTAAGCTTCTCATTTTAGTTGTTCCAATCTATATTCATGTAATCTATACACTTTATCACATCTATATGCTATATCATTTTCATGTGTTACTATAACCATAGCTGCACTATTTTTTTCTATATAATCAAACAAAACATCCATAACCTCATTGGCTGTTTGTGTATCTAAGTTTCCTGTTGGTTCATCTGCAAATATTATCTTAGGTTGTTTAGTCAAAACCCTAGCACACGATAATCTTTGTTGCTGTCCACCACTTAGCTCACCAATATTTTGATTCATTATATGGTCAATTTTGAGTGCTTTTAAAAGATCTTGATCTATCTTAACATCATTTAAAAGTTCTGTTATTTGTAAATTTTCTGTAGCATTAAACCCACGAAATAGGTAATGAGATTGAAATATTATACCAAAATCTTCCCGTCTTATTTTTAGTAACTCTTTATTTGGAAGTTTTAAAATATCTCTATTTTTGTAGTACACTTCACCCTTATTTGGTAATAATAGTGACGAAAATATGTTTAATAGTGTTGATTTTCCACTACCACTAACACCTATTATAGCAATAGTCTCTTTCTCTTTTAAGGTTAGATTTATATCCTCAAAAAGTGGGTAGTCAAAGTTGTGAGTTAAAGCCCTTACATCAAGTAAGGGCTTATTTTGTGAATTATTTATCTGATTATTCTCATTATGATTCATAATTCAATAGCTAGTTAAAACTACTTAGCCATTTGAGCAGCTACTTCTGCTGCAAAATCTTCTTCTTTTTTCTCGATACCATCACCAAGCTCAAATCTAACATACTCAACGATCTCTATAGACTCATCACAAGCTTTAATAGCTTGCTCAACTGTCATAGAATCATCCATTACATAGTTTTGAGATAATAGTGCATGAGCTTTATCTAATTGAGTGTTGTCCTCAATCCATCTAGCAATTTTACCTTTTAAGATATTTGGTATAATCTTTTCAGGTTTACCTTCAGCTTTTAACTCTTCGGCCATTCTCTCTTCTGCTGCTTTTATAGCTTCATCAGTTAATTGACTCATAGAAACAAACTCAGGTACATTTTTCTCTGGTTTACCAAGTCTATGTAACTCAATATTTAATTTCTCAATATCAGCTACAATACCTTTGTTTTCAGACTCTACAAATTCAGTTGTAAAATCTTTGTAAGATATAACTGTTGGTTTCATAGATGCTGCATGCATAGCTATTTTTTTCAATAGATCTTGAGTTTTCTCTTTTGCATCATCATTACATGTAGCAGCAAGAAGAACACCAACTTTACCTAAGTGAACATAACCATTTACAACACCATTGTCTGTAGAGATTGTGATCATCTTTCTAGCAACAATATTTTCACCAATAGTAGCAATTTTAGAGTTTAAATACTCTTCAAAATTTGTACCGTTGATTGTTGTAGTATTTAACTCTTCTGTTGATGTAACAGCAGTAGCTTGTACATGATCTGTTATCTCAGAAACAAGATTTAAAAAGTTCTCATTTTTAGCAACAAAGTCTGTTTGAGAGTTGATCTCAACCATTGTAGCTTTTTTATAATCATCTGTAACTTTGATAGATATGATACCCTCAGCAGCAACATTTGAAGATTTTTTAGCAGCTTTACTTAAACCTGCTTCTCTTAAATGTTTCATCGCCTCTTCAAGATCACCATCACAAGCAACAAGTGCTTTTTTACAGTCAAGCATACCTGCACCAGATTTTTCTCTTAACTCTTTAATTAGTTTTGGAGATGCTGCTGCCATTATTATGCCTCTTCTGTAGAAGCTGCTGCTTCTTCTTTTACTTCTTCAGTCATCTCAGCTACTTCATTTTCACTAACTGCAACTTCTGTATCTTCAGGAGCATCTTCTCTACTAGCTTTACCTTCATTCATAGCTGCTGCCATTTCGTTACAGAAAAGTTGAATAGATCTAATAGCATCATCATTTCCTGGAATTGGGAAATCAACTAGATCTGGATCACAGTTTGTATCTAGTGGAGCATAAACTTTTATACCAAGTCTTCTAGCTTCTAAAATAGCGATTTTTTCTTTAACTGCATCAATTACAAACATCATATCAGGAAGATCTTTCATATCTTTGATACCACCTAAGTAATCCTCAAGTTTTTTCTCTTTTCTAGTAAGCATTAAAGCTTCTTTTTTAGTAAGTAGATCTAATTGACCCTCTTCTCTCATTTTTTTGATAATTTCAAGTTTTCTGATAGATTTTTTCATTGTTGGGTAGTTTGTAAGCATACCACCTAACCATCTGTGATTTACATAAGGCATACCACAATCAAGAGCAGCTTTTTTGATAGCTTCGCTAGCTTGTTTTTTAGTACCAACAAAAATCATTGTTTTACCTTCAGCAGCTGCATCTCTTACTAATGTATATGTATATCTAAAGTATCTTAATGTTTTTTGTAGATCTATAATATAAATATTTTTTCTAACACCGAAAATGAATTTTTTCATTTTTGGATTCCATCTTCTTGTTTGGTGACCGAAGTGTACACCACACTCTAATAAGTCTTTCATTGTAACCATAATTGTTCCTTCTTTTTTGCCTTTTTCGGCAGATTATTTTGGGGTTTGGATCCTCTGTAGTCTTCTATATTGTTTAAAACAACACAACCCTTTTAAGAATTACTACATGTGAAATTCACAATAAATTAAAATTAATTTCAATTTAAAGGTCTGCGATTTTACCTAATTTTAGTTTAAAACTAATTTAATCTACTCTCTAAAATATATAACTCTATACAACATAGGTATATAATATAGATTCAATACAGTTGCCCACAATATCCCAAACCCTAAAGCTACTGCCATTGGTTGAAGAATAAGAGATTGACCAGAAGCAAAAAAGATTAGACTACTAAGCCCTAATATTGTTGTAAGAGATGTAAGAAGTATAGGTCTTAGTCTTAAAAGTGCCAACTCTTTTAACTCCTCAATATTTTTAGCTTTTTGGATAAAATCCATCATAATAATACCATCATTTACAATCACCCCTGCAAGTCCAACTATACCTATAAGTCCAGGCATACTAAGGTTTATACCCATAATTATATCTCCAGCTAAAACTCCCACAACACTTAAAGGTATAGTGCTTAAGATAATAAGAGATTTTACTATACTATCAAACATCCAAACAAGTGAGATAAATATAAGAATAAGAGCTATAAAAAAAGCTTCCCCCATCTCTGATTGAACTTTTTTATTCTCTTGTTGCTCCCCTTTTATCTCTATATTTATAGTTTTAGCTAACCTATCTAAAGTTGGTTGAAGTTTTGTATATACCTCATCGCTTGTAATATCACTAAGAGATGCTGTTATACTTTGTACTCTTATACCATCCTCTTTAAATATTTGGCTAAGTGCTTTTATATTCTCATAGCTTACTATATCTTTTAACAAAACTTTTTCACTACTATTTGGCAGATCTATCTCAAAACTATCTAGGGATACTTTTCTATTTTTATTTTTTGTTTGGAAAATAATCTCAACAATACCAGTAGAGTCATACATCTTACTCATAGTTG
>Ga0256828_1001246_pt1 | contig 16041 bp, 17 predicted proteins | sample CV88metaG_FD_185993 | JGI IMG/M metagenome (GOLD analysis project Ga0256828, IMG submission 185993) | Hydrothermal vent microbial communities from East Pacific Rise, Pacific Ocean - CV88 | ecosystem: Environmental > Aquatic > Marine > Hydrothermal vents | place: Pacific Ocean: East Pacific Rise...
TCTTTTTTAGTCAAAAAGAGCCAAAGCCAGTTATCATTGTAGAGCCGAGATTCGGAACAGGCGTTCTGCCTCAAAAAGAGCAAAACTGCTGTTATCACCGCTTTCACGTCGACCCATCACATGGAACTTTGAGGAACTGTGTCCCAAAATTCAGCAGTTTCAATAGGACGGAGACCCTTATCCTAAATATATCTTTCAATTACAACTACTCTTCTTCTTCAAGCCCCAAATCTAACACCATCTATCTCGGCATATTCGACCCCAAAGAGCCACAGTTACCAATCTATTTTTCTCTTCTTTGGCATATACAATAGATTTTGCAAAGATAGGGAATTATCCCAAAATTGCACTTAGCCAAAGAAGCGACACACAATACTCTTTTGAAACTTGAGCCATTCTACTGGTAGATTATTGCACTACTTCCCCAAAGAGGATACTCGATTCAAATGGTCTCAAGAAGACTATTACGGAAGATTCTTATGGCATTAATTTGTAGAAAAAGACTCCAAGCAGAATTTAGGAGAATGCTGAACAATAAAAAGTATGGCTTGATAAACGGAATTTAACCGAAGATTGGTTAAAATGCTACCAAGCCTTGTGCTTGTGGGGTAGGATTGTTAGATGTCCAAGTCTATGGGAATCCTACCCCTCCTTATCTCTACTGCCTCTTTTAAAAATCTTCAAAAAAAGCTTTTGTGCATTTTATATTAAAGTTTATTACAAATCGTTTAAAATGGTGTTTTGTGGGTTGAAATCTTCTGAAAATCTTTTTTTTTTAAAACCCATTAATCGTTGTTTTGGTACTATTTTATAGCTATTACGACTTGACCCGATATAAAGGGGATTTTGTAGGGTGCTGTTTTCAACGCACCATTAATAAAAGTTGGCAAATAGAAAAATTTCCCCCAAAGGGTTAAATAAGTCTTTGGGCAAGATTTTATTTTATAAATATTTGGTTTTGTGGTGCGTTGAAAACAGCACCCTACGGATTTTTAAAAAGAAAAAGATAATGATTATTAAAAGAGTCTCCCTAAACAGTGTTATTGTCTACTTTAAACAAGATATATCTGAAACCGTACTAAATCAAGTTCAAGCACTAAACACCCTACTACAAAAGCTAAAAGGGATTGTGGATATTGTTCCCTCTTACTGCTCTGTTTTGGTTACTTATGATAGGGGAATCTATAACTATAAGAGTATAAAAGAGGTTTTAAATAGTTTTGATATGGGTAGGTTCGATTTTATCGAACAAGAACTTCATAACGCCACAGAGTGTTCGATAAAATCGAACCTACAAGTTATAAAAATCCCCACTGATTACTCTAAAAACCTAGATTTAGAGCGTGTTGCCAATCATAATAACCTGACCATAGAAGAGGTTATAACCCTCCATACCCAACAAGTTTACCGAGTCTATGCCATCGGTTTTATGGTTGGTTTTGCCTATCTTGCCCAAGTTGACCCAAAGATAGCCACCCCAAGATTAACCACTCCACGAGCAAAAATTCCAAAAGGCTCTGTTGCCATTGCCGACACGCAAACAGCCATCTATCCCCAAGATTCAGCAGGGGGCTGGAATATTATAGGTTCAACCGAGTTTAATGCGTTTGAACAGTTCTCTATTGGCGATTATGTGCAGTTTACAAAGGTATAAGATGGCATTTAAAGTTTTAAATTCAGGAATATTCACCACCATTCAAGACCAAGGACGATATGGCTATGCCCATTTGGGTATTACCAATTCGGGGGCTATGGATGAGTATGCCTATTTGTGGAGTCAAACACTTTTAGGTCAAAAAAACATCAATGCCCTAGAGGTTATGGTGGGGCTAAAACTAGAAGCAACCAAAGATATAGAAATCTCTATTACAGGGGCAGATTTAGATTTTAAAATAGATGGTAACTCTTTGGCTATTTGGCAGACCCATTATATAAAAAAAGGGAGCATTTTGTCTTTTAATAGAAGAGTTTATGGTCAAAGAGCCTATTTAGCCATTAAGGGTGGATTTGATGTTCCTAAAAAGTATGGCTCTTATAGTACAACTCTAAAAGAGGGAATAGGGTTTAGATTGCGAAGAGGCGATAGTTTAATATCTTGTTCGGGGCTGAAGCCTCCGATTCCAAAAAGTAACCCTATATTTAGGGTTCAACCGAAATATATTCCTGATTATGAAAAGCCTTTAACTCTAAGGGTTGTTTTGGGTTATCAAGAGGCAGAGTTTACAGCAGAAGAGAGAGAGAAGTTTTTTAATTCAGAGTATGAGATAACGCTACAGAGCGACAGAATGGGATTTCGATTAAAAGGTGAACCGATTAAAGCCAATATAGATGGAATCATCTCCGAAGGCATCGCCTTTGGTTCAATTCAGATTCCACAAGATGGGCAACCAATTGTTCTGCTAAAAGAGCGACAGACTATTGGGGGTTACCCAAAAATTGGTACAGTTTTGGCAGAAGATTGTTTTAGGTTGGCTCAACGAGGAGCAGGATGTGGTATTCGGTTTAAAGAGGTTGATTGGGAATTATTTCAATAAATCGTGTTGAGTCGGTTTACCGTAATACTATTGAATTAAGGAATTAATGCTCAAAATTTGTAGGTTCGATTTCATCGAACGGATTGTTTTATGGGTTTTAATTCTCGTTCGATAAAATCGAACCTACAGGATTTGGGCTTATTTTATTGGCATTACGGTTTATCGACCATCAAATAACCATTCAAAATAAAATCAATAACTTTGGCATCGGACATCTCACAGGGTTTAAGTGTTCCATCTTTAATAGTGGGATAGTAGTTTCCACTAACAATATCATTTCCTCCTAACTCTTTTGCATAAATTTTTATTAATTTATCATTGAGTAGCGTCTCTTTTCTTAACAGATAGCGTCTCTTTTTGTAGTAAATATCATTGACACCGTTGGGCAATGTTAAAAGTTTTTTATAAAATTCTGTTTTATTCATATTTACATATTATCCATTTAAAAATAATTTAAGTTTAAGTCCATATATTATATATTAATGTTAATAAAACTTTAATATAAGGAATATTTTATGCATACAGTTAAAACAAAAATTTTATTACTTTTGACTCTTTTGTCTATTTTTTTACTGAATGGTTGCTCTTCTCATAAAGAGGTTGTCTCTGTATCTGAAGCCCATCTTTATGATACAAATTTCGGACTTCACTCCAGTTCGGATATGGATGAAAGATTAGAAGAGGAGCTTGTGGCTGTTAATATACCTACAGAAACAGACGTATCGCAAGTGAGCAATCCCGAATGGACAACAGAACTCACCAAAGACCCTGATGCTTTTTTAGCAGAAGATTATGTTCAACCCGAACCAATTATCACCTATAAATATAAGTTTGATAAGAAGTTTTATGACAAGCCAGAGTGGAGAACTGCCGAGTTTTAATTAATGAAAAAGTAGACGCAAGGTTACTATTTTGTTCTCTACTTTTAACTCTTTTTTTATTCCCAGCTCATCACAAAGCTTTTCAACAATATGCAGACCAATTCCTAGACCTCGGTCGCTCTCTTTATAGAATCGTTCAAAAATTTTAGAAGGATTTTTAATACCATAACTGCTGTTGATGATTGTGAGTTGATTATCTTTCATCTCAATTTTTACAAATCCATTTGAGGTGTTGTATTTACAAGCATTAGAGAGTAGATTATAGAGAATTCTACTTAGGGCATTGGGGTTTGAGGTAATTATCTGCTCTTGAATATTAATCTGCCAATCAAGATAATCATAGAGTGAAGCAAAAAATTTTATCTGTTCATTGACAACCTCTGCGATATTAAACTGCTCTTGTTCAAATACGGTATCTTTTAGATAGACATCAAGGTTTTTATGAAGCATGGCAATAGCATTGGCACTCTGGGCAATGCTCTCTACCTCTTCATTTTTCTCCATCATCTTTAGATTAATCAAGATAGAGGTAATGGGGGTATTGAGGTCATGAATAATATCTTTTATAAACTCTTCTAACAGTTGTAATGCTTGACGCAGAGGATAGAGGGCATAGAGTGAAAAGACGATGGATATAAGCAGTGCTACCAATGATAAGAGTATAAATTGCCAGAGTAGTGTTCTTTTAATCTGATTCAGCTCGGCATTATAGGCTGTTAGTGGATAGTAGATTGCCAAGGAGCTTTCCTCATCTTGAGGAAAAGGGACAAGGATATAGAGATTTTTTTCGTCAAAATAGAGTTCATAGAGCTGGTTCTCTTCTACTTTTGGCACAATGTCCATCTCGAACCGATTGTCATCAAAGAAGAAACTGTAGTTTTTCATCTCTAAAAAGAGCTGTTCACTTAGATGCTCCTCTTCTATTTTGTTATAGTTATAGAAGATAAAGAGTAGAAAAAGTTCAATAACCACAAAGAAGAGGAGAATTCCTTTTTTGAGCGACTCTTTTTCTGATTTAGAGTATTTTATAGCCGACTCCTCGAACGCTTTTAATCTCGACACCCAAATTTTTCTTTAATTTGGCAATATTCACACGCAGTGCAACATCGGTTGGTTTATCAAGAAGGTGCATCAGTTCATCTTTGACCACAGGGTTGGGGTGGTTTTTAATAAGGGCAATAAGTATACTTTTTTGAACATTTCCTATATCTAAAAGCTCTCTGTTGTAATGTATCTCATTGGTTTGATTATTTATCTCAAATGATTTAAATTTAGTAACAGATTGCAGTTTGGCTGTTTTGGCTTTGATACGAACGAGCAACTCTTCGGGGTCAAAAGGCTTTTTTAGGTAATCATCAGCACCAGCAATAAAGCCTTTTGTAACCGATTCAATATCTACCAATGCCGAGATAATAATGGTTGGGGTAAAATCATCGGCGTGGCGTAGTTCTGTCAAGAGGTCAACTCCAGAGATAAGGGGAACATTAATATCAAAGAGGTAGAGTGCATAACGGTTCTCATAGGTTAACTCCATCGCCTCTTCGCCATTTTTTGCCCAATCAACATCGTAGCCGTTATATTTAAGATATTTAATTAATGTTTTTGAGAGATTTGGGTCATCCTCTAGCAGTAGCAGTCTATTCAAAGGTAACTCCTAATTTTAATGAAAGGGTGTGTGGATAAGAGATGTTATCTAATCCATAGGTATAGTTAAGACTCAGATAATAATCATCAAGAAAAGTGTAGCTGTTCATCCAAGAGAGTGATTGATAGTTGGGAGTACTACTATAGATAGATTGTGCATAATCATAACTTAAAGCACTGTACCAATGAGGTAAAATAAAGTAGCCCGTACCTAGTGTGTAAGCAAAACTATTTTGGTACTCTATCAGAGGGCTGTCTCCTGTTAATGTATAGCCAAATTGTGAAAATAAGATTACCTGTTTATCGGTTACATGGCTAAGGTTCAACGTTACAAAGTAATCATTCTCTCCTGTTCCAATATTTTCATCGGCTGTAGCAATTTTTGTACCAAAAGAGAGATTACTTTGAAGATAGGTGTTGTCTATCTCGTAACCAAGATTGAGATAAATGTCCCCTCTACTGCTAGAAGCATTATCATTGCCATCATAAGTGGTTAATTGGCTATTTGAGAGTGAAAAATTCCACTTTTTGTAGTTATAATTTCCAAAAAAACTGTAATTTTTGATGAGGTTATGCTCTTCATCCAGACTTATATCGTTGCCCAGTTGTAGTGTGAATGCTCCCCAGTAATGTTTATCTTCAGGGCATCCATCTTCATCTACAAGTTTATCAAAAGGGGTATCAGGACAGAGGTCAATAGCATCATCAACACCATCTATATCACTATCTTCATATCCAAAGAGGGTATGTGTTAAAATAAGAGTAGAGAAGATTAAACTATATGAATTCACTTATGCCTGTTACCATTTCCAGCACCTTCTCCTTGCCCCACACCTTGTCGGTTAAGATGTCTATATTTAGGTTGATGTGTGCACTGCTGTTGATGAGTATTTTTATATTTGCCTTGTTCTCTGTTTCTCTTTTCGACATGATGCTCTTTTGAAAATGATTTTTTTAACTCCATCATAGCATTGTGTCGACTCTCTTTATTCATTTTTCGCAGTTCTATCTTAAGTTGATTCATCAAGAGTCGTCTATTTTCAACTTTTGAACTTTTAATCTGTTGAATTAAACTTTGAACGGAGGGTTGCAACGCTTCTCCATGAAGAGAAGAGAGCAGGAGTATCGTAAACATATAGATAAAACCATATCTTTTCATAAGATACTCCTTTTTGAATATTATAGCTTGGTTTTGATTAGAGAGAGTACGCTTTTTCATGAGAATTTTACTTTTGAGGATACTCTGGATGGCAATATTCACTGCCTAATGAACAACACCCATCATCACTGCCACTCTTTTTTAACTCTTTATCAAATGCCCAATAGTGATTATAACTTCCCTCTTTTAAGAAGTCAAAAATGGCTAATACATCTTCTGCTTCGGATTGAGTTGCTTCTTGAATATATCTATTTAAATCATCAATGTCTGTTACCTCTACCATACATCCAACTTCTAATGCGTCTCTTTTTGATTGAATACCTTTATCATAGAGCATATCATAGAGTTCTTGAACATCAACGACCGAAAACTGTCCACTACCATATGTCTCTATAGCATTTTTATCATAAGGCTCTGGAGTATCGGGATAAAAAGAGATATTTAAATCATATTTAATTGCCAAATCATTAACAGCTTGTTCATGTTTAATCTCTGAATTGGTTGCTATATTATAAAGCTGTTTGGCAGGTTGAATTTTATTAAGATTAAGATAAATTTCTCGTGCTAATTTCTCTTCATTATACATATAGGTAATTGAGTCTTTTATCTCTTGTGTTAATGTTGATTTTTCAGAGCTTAATGCTTGAGTTACAGAAGAGGGAAGGGTATCTCTATTTTGATGTTTACCTTCTCCTTTTCCTTTCCCTTTTCCCTTGCCTTCACTATTACAACCCACTACAATCAAAAGAGTCATTATTAAAAAGAATATGGTTCTTATACGCATCTCTTTTATCCTTATTATTTTATTTTATACTATTATAAGATAAGTTTGTTACTTGAATGTTACTTTTTCAGTTAGAATAGTAGTTCTGGTTTTAAAATTAATTTTACTAATAATATTTAATTAAATAAATATTAACTTTTTAATGATAAAATTTATACTTAAAGATAAAAATAGGAGAATATTTATGCAAATTGAGAAAATACTTTTTATAATTATTTTAATACTAACGACTTTATCCTCAACGATTATTGAGGAGAATGGAATTAAAGAGGGGAATAGCAGACTCTCCGTTGGTCTTTACGGAGAGAAGCACTATGCAACAAGCAGTTCAGAATTGGATATTAAATTTGATGGAAGTTATGGTAGATTTTTATCTGACAACAGTGAAGTATTGTTAAAAATACGGGACACCACAGATTTAACCTATCACGCCTATAAGATAGATATAGGATACAGCTATTATCTCTTTAAACAACCAACATTGACACCATATGTGGGTTTAGAGGTTGGTATTTCAGGTGATACTCAAATCGATTCAACCAAGATAATCAACGAAGAGGGACTCTATATTGGCTTTCATAAATTTTTCACAGAGAATATTGCTTTGACACCAGAAGTTGGTATTGAGTTTACAGATTTAACTGAAATATCCGAGAATTATTTTAATATATACTTAACTTATTTTTTCAATTAAATCATTGTTTTTTCAGAAAATAAGGGCAGTAAAAAGTGTATAAAAAGTTGAAGTTTCTTTTTTTAATATAGTTGTGATACTATAAGCAAAAACTATAAAGGAAGCAGAGATGAAATTGAAATCTATTTTTATTGTTTTACTTATCTCTATGTTTCTTAATATTTTTCACGATTTTACTATTGAACATCAGATAAATCTTGATTGTTGTAATAATATAGAGCTTCTAGAAAAGAGCGATAAATGCCATAAAATAGATATTGTTCATCATTTTTTTCACTTTTTTGCACTGGAGCTTCTTTTTAAAGAGCTTCTCTTTTTACGTACCCAAATTAAACCAATATTTGATACCGAGCATCCACCTTTAATGGTTCTAGATACCTCTTTTAAACCTCCTCGTAGTTAACTCTTTTTTCACCCCATTAAAATCAAAAATTAATTAATTAATTTTAATACAAAGGAATTTCTATGAAAATATTACTATTGGTAGCACTGCTACTTTCGACATTTCACGCTCAAGAGCTGACTCCTTCACAAGTTTCAAAGATACGAAACTACAGACATTCACTCTCTGGTAAATTACGATACCAACAGAGATTAAAGCATATTGCTACTATTAAATCAGATAAAGTAGAGCAGTTAACCAAAGAGGCATGTCATGGTGAATCTATGGAGCATTCAAAGCTTAAATATCATAATGCACGACTTTTTTATGTGGTCTATACAGCCAGTTGTTACGTTAAAATTGATGCCCTTGATGGTTCAATTATGGAGAAAAAATGAAAAAAACAGTAATAAGCATTGCCCTTTTGAGTACACTTCATTTGAGTGCTGTAACTTTAGAGGAGATTGTTACCAATGCAAAACAGCCTCAATTGATAAATAAAACCATTGATGCAGAGCAGTTGGCATTTGAATCTGCGAATCTGGCACAAACTGAAACAGCTCCGTTGACTTACAATCAATCACTTTCTCAAAATCGAGGAGCAGGGGAGTCTGGATTTGAGTATGAGGTCTCTTTTTCAAAAGAGTTTAAGTTAGGAAATATTCGCGAACTTGAAGGACGACAAAGTAGCCTTAATAATGAGGCATACCTTTTGGAGCAGAAGCGAGAAATTTATCGTTATAATGCGTATCTTAAAAATACTTACCACAACTACTGCCTTGATGAAGCGTATTTAGCAAGTTTTAGAGAGGAAGTTGATACGTTTATTGAACTCTATAATAAAAAAGAACGTGCTTATAGTGAAGATGAGATTTCAAAAACAGAGCTGTTACAACTGCGTCTAGAGAAACAGCGACTAGAGAGTCAACTAATGATGCTCTCTCAAAAACAAGAGGATGCAAAAGCACAACTGCTTAGTTTAACAACTCTAGATAGAGGAGAACACCTCTTTTGTCAAGATATATATCCTATTCAAGAAGAGGTTTTTCTTGATGAAGAGAGCTTTTCTCTAACGCAAGAGGCATATAATAAACGGATAGAGAGTACTCAAGTAGGTCTTAAACGATACAGCCAAAAGATAGAGAGTATAGATGTTTCAATGGGATATACCAAAGAGTTGGACAGAGATATATACACAATGTCTATATCTATTCCATTGAACTTCTCTACACATAAATCTGAGTATGAGAGGGCTTCACTTCTACATCAATCTTCGGTATTAAGTCTGAAAAATCAGCAGATAGTAGAGCAGAGAGTTACAAGAATATCACTTTTACAGAAGCGATTAAAACAGAACTATCATGCCATAGAGGCTCAAAAAGAGATAATTAATAACTACACCTCATCACTTCTTCCTCTGATTAAAAAGAGTTATCAGTATGGCGAGAGTTCGGTTATTGAGTATCTCTTGAGTGAACAGAAACTCTATGGTTTGAAACAGGAGTTATTAGAGAAAAAAAGAGGGTACTACGAGACCCTATTTAAGCTCTATAGTATGAGTGAAAGTAAGGATATATAAGTGAAAAAGATAATTTTAGGAGCAGTTTTAACTCTGCTATTGATAGATGCAGAGCCAGTTAAATTGACTCCACAACAGCAGAAAGATTGGCAGATAGGCACAGCACAACCGAAGGTCTCTCAACAGTTGACCATTGGTAGGTTTATGGCAGAGGTTACCACTCCTCCACAATACCTCTATAGTGTAACGCTTCCATTTGAGGCACAGATTCAAAAGCTCTATGTAGCCAATTATGATAGTGTTAAAAAGGGGCAACTCTTGGCAGAAGTAACAGGGCGTGACTGGATAGAGATTCAGCAACGTTTTATCTCGGATGCCATTGAGCTTAAACACCATGCTCACATTGCCGAGCGTAAAAATAGACTCTGTAGAGAGGGGATTATTCCCAAAAAAGAGTGTACCTCTGCAAATGCTGAACACAGAGCAGACAAGATTAAGGCATCGGCATCAAAAGCCCTACTTAAAGGGTATGGTGCAACCAATAAGATGATTAATGACCTCTTTAATAATCTTAAAATATCAAGAACTATTAAACTTCGCTCTGTGGTTTCGGGTCGTCTACTTAAACTCAATGTTCGTTCAGGAAAGAGTACCAATCCTACTGATGCTCTTTTTATAATTCAAAAAGATGGAGCGTTGTGGTTAGAGGTGGAAATACCTTTAAAAAAAGCGATGCGATTAAAAAAAGGAGAGATGCTTTCGATTCTTTTTAATGAGGAGTCATTCTCTAGTAAAATACTTTTGAAATCGCCAACCATTAATATTGTGAATCAGACACAAAAGGTACGTTTTTTACTGCCAAAGAGTTCAAAATTTCTTACAGGAATGAGAGATATGGCAGAGTTGAGCATTACCACAAATAGTTTACGGGTGGAAAAGAAGTCAGTTATTACCATTAAAAATAGTAAAGTTGTTTTTGTTGTTACACCTGAAGGATATGCTCCTAGAGCAATCAAAATATTGGGCGAAGATGATAGCTTCTATTACATTAGTGGTAATCTAAAAAGTTCTGATACCATCGCTACAAGCTCTTTAGCAATTTTAAAGAGCATGATGGAGAGCGATGATGAATAGTCTGATTAACTTTGCCCTCTCCCAACGGATTTTTATTGTCATTTTGGCAATGACGGTGTTGGGATTTGGTATTAAATCTTATAATGAGCTTCCTATTGATGCTTTTCCTGATATTTCGCCCACGCAGGTCAAGATTATTATGAAATCTAATGGGATGACCCCATCAGAGATAGAGTCACGAATTGTTATTCCTGTTGAGATGAACATGGCAGGAATACCCAATAAAACCTTGATGCGTTCGATTGCAAAGTATGGTCTGTGTGATATTACCATTGACTTTAAAGAGGGAACGGACATCTATTGGGCAAGACAGCAGGTTAGTGAACGTTTAGCCGACATAAAAGACCAACTCCCCTCTAATCTAGAAGGGGGATTGGCTCCTATCTCTACACCACTTAGTGATATTTTAATGTTTACCATTGAGTCCAATACACTCAGTTTAACCGAAAAACGAACGCTTCTTGATTGGATTATCGCTCCAAAGATTCGTTCGGTAGAGGGGGTTGCCGAGGTTAATGCTTTGGGTGGAAAGGTTAAAACCTATGAGATTGTACCTGACCTTCATGCGATGCAGACTTTGGGTGTTAGTTTAGAAGATATTTTTAGCACACTCGAAGCCAATAATCAAAATGGTGGAGCAGGGCGTGTAACCCAAGGGGTCGAGAATATTTTGGTACGAAGTGTAGGAAAATTAACCTCTTTAGAGGATATTGCCTCATTAATGGTTATGAAAAAAGAGAACCGAATTATTAAAATTTCGGATGTTGCTAATGTCAAGATGGGTTATGTAACCCGTGCAGGATTTGTAACCAAAAATGGAAAAGGTGAAGCAGTACAAGGTTTGGTACTTGGTCTAAAAGGGGCAAATGTAGGTGCTGTACTTGATGAGGTAAAAGCCCAAATAGCCAAGCTTGAACCGATGCTCCCAAAAGGGACAACCATTGAGATATTTTATGACAGAACCAAACTTGTCAATTTGGCAACCGATACGGTAAAAAAAGCACTGGTTGAAGCGATAATCTTAATTTTTGTTATTCTGCTTTTGATGCTTGGAAACTTAGCTTCTGCCTTCTCCGTAGCCTTTATTTTGCCATTTGCTCTACTGATGAGCTTTATTGCAATGCAGTATTTTGGATTAACGGCAAACTTGATGAGCCTTGGAGGACTCGCTATTGCTATTGGGATGTTGGTGGATTCTGCCGTGGTTATGGTGGAACATATTACAGCAGAGCTTGGAAATCCAAAACATAAACATGAACACAAACTGGTTATTATTAAACACGCTGCTGTAGAGATGGCACCTTCGATTACTACAGGGGTTTTGATTATTATCATTGTCTTTATGCCACTGCTCACACTGCAAGGGTTAGAGGGTAAACTTTTTGCTCCTGTGGCACTAAGTATTGTCTTTGCTCTCTTCTCTTCACTTATCTTGGCATTAACCTTGATTCCTGTTCTTAGTTCATTTATTTTGAGTAAACGTCCTGATAAAGAGTCTTTTTTAGTGCGTATTTTAATTAAAGGGTACAGACCTCTCTTAAAAGGGGCAGTACGTTTCTCTAAAACAATTCTTTTTATTGTTGTTATGCTTTTTGGGGGTTCTCTCTATTTGGCATCAATGACAGGAAAAACTTTTATGCCAACGATGGATGAGGGAAGCATTATTATTGGGGTAGAGATGTTGCCTTCTATCTCTATTGATGAGAGTAGGGTTTTAAACCTAAAAGTTCAACAAAAACTTCTTAAAAATGTTCCTGAAATCAAAGATATTATTGCTCGAACAGGAAGTGATGAACTTGGACTCGACCCAATGGGATTGAACGATACCGATACCTTCTTGGTTCTTCAACCCAAAGAGACGTGGAGAGAGCCATCAAAAGAGTTTGTCATTAACGAAATTCGTAAAGTGCTTGATGAGATGGTAGGAATCGAAGCAGGGTTTACCCAACCTATTGAGATGAGGGTTTCAGAGATGCTTACAGGGGTTCGAGGCGATTTGGCTGTTGATATTTTTGGAAGTGACCACGCCGAACTTGAACGTATTGCTGAAGAGATAAAAACTGTACTAGAGAAGACCAAAGGGAGTTCGGATGTCTATAAAAAAGCAAACGAAGGGGTCGCCTATTACGAGTTGACCTTTAACCGTAGTGCTATGGGTTACTATAATGTAACGCAAGAAGAGATAAACCACTTCTTAAGCACGATGGTTACAGGAACGACTGTTGGAATTATCCAAGAGGGAATGCGACGAATTGACTTGGTTGTCAAAGGGGAGAAACAGTTCCAACACTCTCTATCAAAAATATCTTCGCTTTATTATCCTCTGCATAATGGAGAGAGTATTGCTCTAACTAAATTGGTAAACTTTAAGCAAAAGAGTGGACCAGTACAGATAGAGCATGAGAATGGTTATCGAAAAACAGTGGTTCAGAGTAATGTTGAAGGGCGAGACTTGGTAAGTTTTGTTGAAGATGTTAAAAAAGCCGTAGCCAAAGAGGTTAAACTCCCTGCTGGATACTACTTGACCTACGGTGGAGAGTTCGAAAACCAACAACGTGCAGCGAGTAGACTTCAACTGATTGTTCCTATTGCACTCTTTCTGGTCTTTATGTTGCTCTATGTCTCGTTTGGTGCATTGCTTCAAGCTATTATTGTCTTTATCAATGTTCCCTTGGCACTTATTGGAGGATTTGCAGGACTCTACTACAGTGGAGAGTACCTCTCGGTACCTGCTTCTGTTGGATTTATTGCTCTTCTAGGAATTGCGATGTTAAATGGAGTTGTTATGATTAACTACTTCAACTATCTTGTCGAGCGAGGAACGGCTATAAAAGAGGTCATTATCGAGGGTTCAATAAAACGACTACGCCCTGTTCTCATGACAGCACTTATCGCCTCGTTTGGACTTGTCCCACTTCTATTCTCGACGGGACCAGGTTCTGAAATTCAAAAACCATTAGCTATTGTTGTTATTGCAGGATTAATCTCTTCTACGATTTTAACCCTGTTTATTTTACCTATTTTGTATGGGATGTTCTATAGAGAGGAGGAGACTAAGAGAGATGAAGAGAGATAATAAATATCTCTCATAAGGTTGGATTTCTCCGACCTTACACTTTTTATTACTTAATTTGTATTTCGATTATCGAAAAAATCTTTTTCATCTCAGCTTCTGTGATTGCACCGACATGAGTATATATCACTTTACCCTCTTTATCAAAAATAAGCACATTCGCACTGTCATCAGCTAAGTTCCATGCTTTGAGTAGATGTTTTGTTTTATCTTTGACATAGAGTGTATTGGGGAAATTCTCTTGTTTCTCTTTGAGCTTTTTTCCAATTGCAAAGTTGGGTAACCATGTGGCTTTTAGATTAATAATAGCGATGGATGAGAATTTATCCGTTGGATAGTTCTTACCATTGAGTCGTTCTACAAATATCTCTGTATCATCCTTTTTATCGGGGTCAACATAAAGAAGTAAGCTTGTTTTCCCTTTAAGCATGGTAGAGTTCCATGCACTCCCATCAACACAAGAGCCATTTTCTCCTGATAGGGTAACCTCTTTTGGTGTTTCGCCAACATTAAGTGCAAAAGCTACAACAGTACTGATTAAAATAGTGATGATTGTTTTTTTCATTTTAAATCCTTTTTATTTAAATGATAACGTTATTGTAGGATTGTGATATTAACGACATATGAATTTTCAAATAAAATCAAATAGTTATTTTTAGTAGTAGATAATAATTATTATTTAAGTAAACTTACTCTATACTTTCAACACATTTCAATAATTAGGAACTATAAATGAAAAAAACAGTTATCTTCTCAACTTTTATCGCTTTAAGTAGCTTTGCTTCTGCATCTCTTGTGGATGATGCCAAAAAAGCAGGGTTTACACCGATTCCAACAACAATGTATAAATTAAGTAAAATAATAGATAATCCTAAAAATTCTTTAAATAAAGCAAAAGTAGAGCTTGGAAAAGCACTATTTTTTGAACCAAGACTCTCTAAAAGTAATCTTATCTCATGTAATACCTGTCATAATCTTGCAACAGGTGGTGTTGATGGTGTGAGCAGTGCTATTGGTCATAAATGGACAAGTAATCCCCATCACTTAAACTCACCAACTGTTTATAATGCTGTATTTATGGAGCGTCAATTTTGGGATGGGCGTGACCCAGACCTAGAAGCACAAGCACAAGGTCCAATGCAGGCAGAACCAGAGATGGCAATTAGTAAAGAGATGGCTGTAAAACGTATCGCTTCTATGGCAGGATACCAAGAGCAGTTTAATAAAGCCTTTGGAGACAACAACATTACATTCAAGAAAATTGCTGATGCGATTGGTGCATTTGAGAGAACATTGGTTACTCCATCAAGATTCGATAACTTTTTAGATGGTAATAAAACAGCACTCTCTCTTCCTGAACAAGAGGGTCTTAGAGTCTTTATTGATAAAGGGTGTACAGCATGTCACACAGGCATTGGTATTGGTGGAAGTATGCAGAAATTTCCACTGGTTAAACCTTATAAATATGCCAATATTGGTGACTTTAAAGGGGATAAAAATGGTATGGTTAAGACACCAACCCTTAGAAATATTGCTCAAACAGCCCCATATTTTCACAATGGAGCAGTTTGGAGTTTAGAAGAGGCAGTTAAGATTATGGGCGAGACCCAACTGGGTATTAATCTGAATGAGAAAGAGACAAAATCTATTGTCACATTCTTAAAAGCTTTAGATGGAGAGATGCCAACCATCACCTATCCAAAACTTCCAGCTGTAACAGCAACCACACCAAAACCAGAAGTAGATTAACGATTAAATTCGTTTAAGTGTGATTCTCTTCCTTTAAGCATAGAAGGGAGGGAATAATTGGAATAAATGGTCGGTAAACCGACCCTACGCGATTTGTTATTATTTTTTTCTCAAAGTACCCTTGATTTAAATCGCAACAATCGCAAAACTGTTGTTATGACTAAGGTTCAAGTTACCTTTTTATAATTTTTGTTCATATTTTAAATAAATCCCATAATTGCTTGGATTTGGCTAATTATATATTGGATATATTTTTTAATTTTTATATTGAACATTTATATTGTATAATATTTTTTTTTGTTTTTACTTTAAAAAACAATATATCACTATATTTTTTTGCATTTTTTGCGATAAAATTCAACCGTCATCTTTATTACAAATCTATTTTCTTGTCAAACTACCAACATCTAAAAACTCTAATATTCAAAACTCGTCAATTTACCGTCATCTAAAATTACTCAAAAAAACCTTGTACATTATTAAAAATA
>Ga0256828_1001247_pt1 | contig 16030 bp, 18 predicted proteins | sample CV88metaG_FD_185993 | JGI IMG/M metagenome (GOLD analysis project Ga0256828, IMG submission 185993) | Hydrothermal vent microbial communities from East Pacific Rise, Pacific Ocean - CV88 | ecosystem: Environmental > Aquatic > Marine > Hydrothermal vents | place: Pacific Ocean: East Pacific Rise...
TTTTCTTTTAGTTGTTGAAGCATATAAGCATCTTCATTTGTGATAAAACTGTTAAATTTAATAGTATCTGCATTTTTAAAAGCTTCCACTGCTTTGTTAAATTCAACTTCATCTTTAGAATCAACTAAATTTGAATAATTAAATGCAAATCTTGCAGCTCCACTTATTGAAGTATAGTGTGAATCATTTGTTACTCTATATATTTTTTGCTCTTTATTTTTTTCAATAGATGTATGTTTTACTTCATAATATATTAAAGAACAATCAGAACTATATGGGTTGGCTGCTGGAATTTTTGTAAGTTCCCAAGCATTTGATTTGTATTGAAAATCTGCACTTACTAATGCACCTACAGGACAAACAGCTATACATTCTCCACAATCAATACATTTATCTTCTTCATACCCAATAAGATTTTTATTAAGCTTATTCCACATAGCATAAGCATCTTTTGGCATATTTGCTTTATACTCTTTATCAAGTGCATCAGCACCTCTTTTTACAGTACTTAAAGCACTTGAACCAATCATATCTTTACATACAGTTGTACATTTTTCACAAACTATACAAAGACCTGGATCGTAATTCATAACTCCCCAATGCTTTGTAGGTCTATTTACATCTCTTACTGCATAATTTTGTTTATCTACTTCCATATACATAGTATAATTTTGAAGTTCGCACTCTCCAGATTTATCACAAACACCACATTGAAGTGGATGATTTACATCATAAACCTCCATAATAGCTCGTCTTTCTTTTGCAATATTATCTGTAGTAATAGTAATTTCCATACCATCTTTTACTTTAGTATTACAAGAATATGCCTGTTTTCCATTTGCTTCAACCAAACATAATCTACAAGCTAAAGTTGGAGAACATCTTGTTAAATAACAAATTGCAGGTATAAATAAACCATTTGCACGAGCAACATTTAATATATATTCACCATCTTGAGCCTTGTATTCTTTACCATCTATTTTTACAGTAATTAAATCACTCATTCTTCTACCTTTTCAATTTTTACTTGCTTATATCTATAATCTTTAGAAATTATATCATCAACTAATCCATTATGAAATGTTGGATATAAAGCAATTGTTCCTTTTATAGTTGAATCTATTTTAAATTTTCTTTGTGTTGATTCTCCATTATAAATAATATTAACTAAATCACCACTTTGAATTTTTGCAGCTGTTGCAAAAGCTGCACTTCCTCTTAGATAATCATCTGATTGCAATAACAATGATTTCGATGTTGCATAATTAAACTGATGTAATGGCTCACATCTATAAATTACTGTTCCATTAAAAGTATCAAGTTCTTCAACTTCAGTTAATTCAATACTACTAACCTTGCATTCTTCATTCTTAACTTTTAACTCTAAATCATAGCCTCTTAAATCATTACCATATTTATCATAACCATTATTCAAATTATCAAACTCTATAGCTTTAAATCCTTTATCTATAGGTAAACAAGATGTATAATCAATTGTATATTTTTGTTTTTGATCTAAAATCTCATTTGCAATATCATTTAAACACCAACCTTCAAATCCTAAAGCTGCATTTGTATTTAAAACTCTTAAATCTAAATTTGTAAAAGTTCCCTCTTGCTGATTTAAAGCAGGAACATTAAAATCGGGATTATCAAAAGAAGCAATTGTATAATCCCCTTTTACATTATATCCTATAGTTTTACCTTCAACTTCTTTATCTAAATCACATATTAAACTTACACCTAATGTATTTGTTTGTGATGGAATTAACATAATATTAAAATCGGTATATTTTTCTATAAGAGCTACTAAAATAGCTATATTTTTACTATTTTTATGCCCATAAATATCAGTTCCAATAAGAAGTGTTTTATTTTTTCTACCAATTAGTTTTCTTTTAATATCTTCCAATTCTTCTTCACCAACACTAGATTCACCACTTAAATAACCAATATCAAGATCATCAAAATATGCTTTGTATTCTTGTGGTTTTTCATCTATTAAATAATAAGCTAACATAGCTAAAATTGCTTCTTCACTACTTGCTTCATATTTAACAAATTGTGTATATTTATCAACCAAAGCATTATCATCAATACAATGCATATATATAAACTGAGCTCTTTGTTTTTTTATTGCCATATTTATATGGTATTTTACAGCAGGATTATCTCTGCTAATTCTACTACCTATTAAAATAATTGCATCACTAGAACTTACTGTTTTATTTGTAGCACTATATAAATTTCTTTCACTTATTTTACTATATGTATTTAAAAATTGTTGATAATTATATGCATCATTATTTACTAATTTAATTCCTAATTTTTCTTTTAATTTTTGTAAAATTAGTGCTTCTTCATTTGTAATATAACTATTAAATTTAATACTATTTGCTTCTTTTATAGCTTCAACTGCTTGTTCAAATTCTTCTTTTGTATGTGGTTGATTTTTATTTTCAAAACTAAATCCAAATCTTCCTGCTCCACACAAAGTTGAAAATTCAAAATCATTTTTAACTCGTGTAATTTTTGACTCAAAAGGATTATTAATTCCTGCATGTTTTACATCATAATATAATGCACACCCTGCACTACAATGAGAACAAGAAGCAGGAACTTGATTTGCTTCCCATGCATTTGCAGTGTATTTATAACCATTTGATACCATTGCTCCAACAGGACATACAGAGATACAATCTCCACATTGCTCACATCTACTAAATTTAATATCAATAGTTGATTTATAACCACCTGGCTTAATATACAGTGCTGATGCTCCAATTACTTCATTACAAGTATGAACACACTTTTCACACATAATACAAAGAGATGGATCATATCCTAATATACCCCATTTCTTTGCTTTTCTTGGCATATCTTTTACAGCAAATTCTTGAGATGCTACTTGAAACTCTAAATTTTTATTTTGTAAATCACATTCTCCACTTTTATCACAAACACCACATTGAAGAGGGTGATTTACATCATAAAGCTTCATAATATTCACTCTATGAGTTTCTATTTCATTATTGTTTGTAGTAATATTTGCACCATCAACAGCTTTTTCTTGACAAGATAAAATTAATCCATCAACACCTTCAACTGCAACTGCACACATTCTACAAGATGCTATTGGTGAAACTTTTGTTAAATAACACATAGTAGGGATATAAATATCATTTCTTCGTGCTATATCTAAAATAGTTTCTCCATAAACACCACTACAAACTTTACCATCTATAGTTACTGTTATTGGTTTGTTTCTATGTTCTTTTCTATGACTCATACTGCTACCATCCCAAGATAATAACATCTCATACATCTCTCTGCTTCCGCTTGAGCTTCTTGTGCAGTAAATCCAAGATTTACTTCTTTGTTATTATCTTTTCTAACATCTGTTTCAAGTTTTTCACTAACTTCTCTTGGAAGTCCTGGCATCCAACCTGTAATTTTTTCTTTTTTATTATATACTTTTAGTCTAGCCATATGATCTTCCATAATCTCTTCATCTGTAAGAGTTATTTTACCATCATATATATATCTACTCATAACTGAAGCTGCCCTTCTTGCTTGTCCAACTGCATTTACAATAGTCATAGGACCATATTCACAATCTCCCGCAGCAAAAAGTCCCTCTTTGTTTGTCATATAATCTTTACCATTTGTTTGTATAGAATTCCAAGATGTCATTTTAATATCCCATTCTTCTGGTAATATTTGAGTATCCAAAGACTGAGAAACAGCAGGTATTAAATAATCACATTCAAGTTCAAAATCAGCACCTTCAATTTTTTTCAACTGAGCTCTTCCACCATTTGGATCTGGTACAAGTTCATATTTATTTACTAAAAGTGATTTAATTTTTCCATCTTGAGCAATAATTTTTTCAATTGAACTATAAAAAATAAACTCAACACCCTCTTCTACAGCTTCTGTATATTCTTCAAGTGTTGTATTTCTAATAATTGTTTTTTCATCTCGTCTATAAAGCATAACAACTTTTTTTGCACCTTCTCTAATAGAACATCTAACAACATCCATAGATGTAAATCCACCACCAACACAAACAACTATTTTATCTTTTAATTCATTTGATGCTGGAGATCCTATTTTAAATTTATGCCAAAGATTTACTTTATCAAGCATAGAAATTGCACCCCAATAACCTTCTAAGGAAGGATCTTCATTTTCGCATCTTACAGCTTTAGATAATCTTGCACCAAAACCTAACATTGTTGCATCATACTCTTCATAAATCTCTTTTAATCTATTTGCATCTACTCTATGATTTGTTACAACTTCTACAGTTTCAAGTTCTGTTACAAGCTTAATATCTTCATTATACTTTTCAAATGGCATACGATATTGAGGAACTCCAACAGTAACTTCACCACCAAGAACTGGGAGTTCTTCAAAAATTGTTACACTAATACCCTCAATTCCTAAATAATAAGCAGCTGTAAGTCCAGCTGGACCAGCTCCAATAATAGCAATTTTTTTACCATCATTTCTTGGCTTTTTAGGTTTTTTAGGATGTATCCAAGGTAGATTATGATCTGTTTCATAATCTGCCCCTGTTCTTTTTAATTCCATAATAGAAACTGCTTCATCAAGATTATTTCTTCTACAAGCATCTTCGCAAGGATGTGGGCATACTCTTCCGCAAACATGAGCTAAAGGCATATGTTCTCTTGTTGCACTTAAAGTTCTTGAAAAATCAAGATCTCTTACACCCTCAATATAAGCTGGAATATCTATATGAGTAGGACACATATCACTACAAGGTGCTGTTACATTAGCAATATATTTTTCATCATTTAAGTCATACCAAGGTGATTTGGTTTGAGTTTCTATAAGTTTTACAAAATCATCTTCAAAATATTTAATCATATCCAAAATTGGAACAGGTACTGTTTTACCTATTTCACATTTTGAAGTTGAAGTCATAGTTGAACTTATCTCTTTTAAATGTTCTAAATCACTATATTCACCTTCACCTCTTGCAATTTTATCTAAAGTGTCATATAAAATTCTTCCACCCCATCTTCCAGGTGCACATCTACCACAAGCTTCAGAGTATTCTTGATATTGTCTTGCATAATTCATAGCAAGTTTTACAACATCTACATCTTTTTCAAAAAGGACAAAACCATCCCACCCTACAAATGCTTTTGTAGGTGTAGATGAATCATAATTAACTGGAAATTTAGCTGTAGCTTCTGTCCATTGTTCGCTATCTGCAATAGATCTATTATCTACAACTTCATCAAACCAGCTTGAAAAATATACTTTACTCAAACTATAATCCTATTTTATTCTTCACTATTAGACTCTGTTATAGGAGCTGTTTTTTTGATAACAACAGTCCAATCAACTTCATTATATTTTAATGAATTCATCAAAGTCCATTCGTGTTCTTTAACCATATCAGCAACATTTTGAATAGGTGAAAAATCTCCTATTTCAAATAAAAAAATACCATTTTCATCTTCTTTTATATCATTTTGAATAATTTCCACCATTCTTGGTAAAAATTCTTCTTTATGTCCTCTTAAATCATATCTTTTCATTATCGATCAATCTCCCCAAATACAATATTTAAATTACCAATAATAGTAACAACATCAGCTAACTGATGACCAGGAAGTAAATCTTGTAATAAACCTGTATGCCAAAAACTAGGAGCTCGTAGTTTCATTCTATATGGGTATGGAGAACCATCACTTACAACATAAAAACCTAATTCCCCTTTTGGAGATTCAGTTGCCACATAAACTTCCCCAACAGGCGGTCTCATACCTTGAGTTACTAATACAAAATGTTGCATTAAAGAGTAATTTTGTGTCATAATATCTTCTTTTGTAGCAGATATATATTGTGGAGCATGAGCCATAAGTTGAGAATCAGTCTCACCATACATAGTTACAAGCTGTTTTAAAATCTTCATAGATTCTCTCATCTCTTGCATATGAAGTTTATATCTTCCATAAGAATCACCTGTTGTTGATACAGGAATATTAAAATCTAACTCAGGATACAGTCCATAAGGCATCTCTTTTCTTAAATCCCATTTAACTCCTGCTCCTCTTAAAATTAATCCTGTACAACCCCAAGTTTTAGCTAGTTTTTCATCAACAACACCAACATCTTCAAGTCTCATTCTCCAAATTCTATTTTTAGTTAATAATCCCTCATAGATACCAATTTGTTCATCTAAAATAAACATAAATTTTTCTAAATTTGTTATCCAACCTTTTGGTAAATCAAGTGGAACACCACCAATTCTTACTGCACTATGAGTAAGTCTTGCTCCACAATAATCTTCCATAAGATCCATTGCAAACTCTCTTTCTCTAAAACAATAAAGGAAAATAGACATAGCACCAACATCAAGTGCATGAGTAGCTAACCAAAATAAATGAGAAATAATTCTATTTAATTCAGCTAACATTGTTCTAATAACTTCTGCTCTTCTTGGAGCTTCAATTCCTAAAAGTTTTTCTATAGCTAAAGCATATCCATAATTATTTGATGCACTTGCTATATAATCCATTCTATCAGTAGTTGGTAAAAATTCATTATAAATCATATTTTCACCCATTTTTTCCATACCTCTATGCAAATAACCTACATCTGGATGAGCTTTTACTACTTCTTCCCCTTGTAATTCAAGAATAAGTCTTAACTGTCCGTGTGCTGATGGGTGTTGAGGACCAAAGTTTACAACCATTGTATTATCATCTCTATCAAAAGTGATATTTTCAAAAAATGGTTTTAATCTATTTTTATGTTGCATATTATCTTCTCTCCTCTAAATGTTTTGTTTCCACTTCATCAAATGGAGTTACAATTTTTCTACCAAAAATCTCTGGTGTATCCTCTTCTTGATATTGAACTTTAGTATCAGGTTCATTTCCTTCACTAATTTGAGTACCAAAAGGAACTTCATGACCAAGTCTTGCAAATCTTGTTGTATCATATCTATCAATTGCAGCAGAATCTCTTATTTCTGGTCCGATCTCATCTCTAGCTTCTTTACCAAAAATTTTATCAACTTCATACCATCTTGCAGCTTCATCACCATGTAAAGGATAAGTTTTCAGAAGAGGATGACCATGCCAATCATCTGGCATAAGAATTCTTTTCATATACGGATGATTATTTGCTACGATTCCAAACATATCATACATTTCTCGCTCACTCCAATCTGCCATTCTAAATAATGGATTAACAGACTCAATTGCTTCACCTTGCTTAAGAAATGTTTTTACTCTGATTCTTTTTCTTTTAGAAATAGACATTAACTCATAAAAAATCTCAAATCCACCACGAGATGCTATATAATCAACTGCACTTAATTCCATCATCATATCATAAGCTCTAATCTCTTTTAAATGTTTTATAGCTTTTATATTATCTTGTGGTTCAATATGAACAATTAGATGATCAAGTTCAATATATGCTTCTTTTACATCTACTACATTTTTTAAACTTAAATAATCAGCACTAAAAGTAGAATCACTATATGCTGATTGTCTTGGTAATTTTGGAGTTACATAAAATCTATCATTATAATATGATTGTTTTTGTACATTATCCTTAGGAGTATATGATCTCATTATATTAACCTTTTAGCTTTTTGAGCCAATTTACATGGCTGTTTTCTTATCTTTCTTTGTAACATCATAAGTGCATATTGTAATGTTTCTGGTCTAGGAGCACAACCTGGAAGATATATATCAACAGGAATTATTCTATCTGCACCTTGAACTGTTGCATAAGTATTAAACATACCACCTGTATTTGCACAACTTCCCATAGATATAACCCACTTAGGATCTGGCATTTGATCATACAGTCTTCTTAAAAATTCAGCATGTTTTTTTGTAAGAGTTCCAGCAATTACTAAAACATCACTTTGTCTAGGAGATGCTCTAAAAATTGTACCAAATCTATCAAAGTCAAATCTTGATGCTCCAGTTGCCATCATTTCAATAGCACAACAAGCCAACCCGTAAGTCATAGGCCAAAGTGAATTACTTCTACCAAAATTAACTAATTTATCAACTGTTGTTAAAGCAATTGGTGCACCACCATTACTTAAATAATTTACTTCATGCTGTGCCATTCAAGTGCTCCTTTTTTCCATGCATATATAAAACCTATTGTCAATAAGACTATAAATGTTATCATTTCTACAAAACCAAACATTCCAAGAACTTTAAAATCTACAGCCCAAGGAAACATAAATATAATCTCTACATCAAACAAGATAAATAATAAAGCCATCAAATAAAATTGTACTGAAATAGCATTTGGTTGCTTTGTTACCTCTGGTCCACACTCATAAAGTGTACATTTTAATTTTTCAGTATCTAGTCTTGCTAATTTTCTACTAACAAATCTAGCTGCCATTGTCGTTGCTATAAATGCTCCAAATGTTAGGATAAACATTACAAAAGCACCGAAATAAGGATGTGCAAAATCCATATGTTCCATATTTTCCCCTTCATAACTTAATATTTTAGTAATATTAGTTAATAATAATTAGCACCATAATATCAAAAACATATTAAAATATTACTTATGAAATTTATATATTAAAACGAAAAGAGATAAAGCTGTAACATATAGTTACAAAAAAGTTTTATAGTTTATCACTATTTTGACAAATTATTATAAATATCTTTTATATTTTGTCCTGTAAGTTTTGCTATAAGTTTAGCTTTTTGTTTAGGTGGAAGTTTTAAATCTTTAATATCATCTAAAGTGATATGTTCCCCTTTTGTTTGTTCGTTAGGTTCTACAACAACAACCCACTCACCTCTTATATCAGATTCTTTTAATTTTTGCAATAAATCAACAGCAGTCATCTTATATGAGCTTTGATGTAATTTTGTTAATTCTTTGACAGCAAATATAATTTTTTGTGGAGAAATTTTTGAAATTTCTTCCATAAGTTGAATAATCCTATGTGTAGATTCGTAAAGAATTGTAACATAACTGCTATTTAAAATTTCCATCAAAGGGGCTTTTCTATTTATAGGTTTATGTGGTAAAAAACCATAAAAAGTAAACTCTTTTGTTTCAAATCCACTCATTGCAAAAGCTGTTAAAAGTGCATTTGCACCAGGTAATACATCATAATCAATTTTATTTTCAATGCAAACATTTACCAATAAAGCACCAGGATCACTAACACATGGCATACCTGCATCACTTAGATATATTACATTTTTGGTTTTATATATTTGAATATATTTTTCAGATAAAAAGTTAGATTCATTATGGGAATGAACACTAAAAAAAATTTTATTATCAATTGAAATATTTTGATTAAGTTTTTCGTTGAGTAACGAAATAAGTTTTTTTGTAACTCTTGTATCTTCACACAAGATAATGTCAGCATCTTCTAAAGCTTTTAAAGCTCTAAAAGATATATCTTCCAAATTTCCTATTGGAGTTGGAACAAATACTAACACTTAATTATTTAGCATATTTTGCTTTAAATTTTTCTACTCTACCAGCAGCATCAACGATTTTTTGTTCACCTGTAAAGAAAGGGTGACAAGCAGAACAAATATCTATTTTCATTGATTCTACATTTGATTTTGTTTCAAAAGTATTTCCACAAGCACAAGTTACTTTACATACTTTATAATCTGGATGAATATCTTTTTTCATCTTAAGTCCTTATTTTTAATGTAATTGAAAGGTCAAGCTCTATATTGCCCTTCATTTTTTGGAATTATATCTACAATCTTCTTAAATTTACATTAATATTTAATCTAAAATAAAGATAAACTTCAGTATAATTCCCGACTTTTAAAAATTATGAAAGGAGATTCCAACTATGCCAAAAATGAAATCAAACAGTGGAGCTTTAAAAAGATTCAAAGTTAAAAAGAATGGTTCAATTAAAAGAGGAAGTGCTTTTAGAAGTCATATCTTAACAAAAATGGATCAAAAAAGAAAAGTTGCACTAAGAGGTCCACAAACTGTAGATTCTACAGATGTAAAAAGAGTTAAAAGAATGTTAAATAAAGCTTAGTCTTTATTTGATTTAGTCCCTCCGATTAGATTCGGACAAGTTTAGTTTTACTAACACCTACATATTATAAAATATGATGGTCAAGAGAAGGAGAAAAATATGCCAAGAGTAAAAACAGGTACAGTAAGAAGAAAAAGACATAAAAAAATATTAAAATTAGCAAAAGGGTTTTATTCAGGAAGAAGAAAACACTTTAGAAAAGCTAAAGAAGCAGTAGAACATGCTTTAGTTTATGCTTATAGAGATAGAAGACAGAAAAAAAGAGATTTCAGAAAACTTTGGATAGTTAGAATCAATGCAGCATGTAGATTAAATGGAACTACATACTCAAGATTTATGAATGCACTAAAAGTTGCAGGTATTGATTTAGATAGAAAAATTTTAGCTGATATGGCTATGAATGATGCAGCTGCATTTACAAGTTTAGTTGAAGCTACAAAAAAATAGTTAAAATTAAACTAAACATAAAATAAAAGGCTATGTTTTTCTACATAGCCTTTTTTTTATTGATAATATAGTATGATTAATAAAGGATTAAAAATGGTAGATAAAAATACAATATACAATGAAATGATGGTACATATTCCACTATGTACACATAAAGAACCTAGTTCTGTATTGGTTGTAGGGAAAAATGAAAATATAGATCAAGAACTTAATAAACATAATGTAACAGTAACTTATAGCGATGAACTAAATATAGAAAATACATTTGATATAATTATTTATAATGATGTTATCAAAGATGAGCTTACTATGGCAAATATTAATAGATGTTTAAACCAAGAGGAAGGTATTTTTGTATGTTTATCTACAAGATTTGAAAAAGATAATGAACAATTAATAAAAGATATTAAAACTGTAGGTAAAGATTTTTGGATATGTATGCCTTTTAGATTTGGTCATACTATGGCTATTTTAGCTTCAAAAAAATATCATCCACAATCAGATATTATACTTGATAGAAGTGATTTTTTAGATTGTGAATATTATCATACAGAACTACAAAATGCTTCATTTATCCATCCTGCTTATATTCAAAAAGCTTTAACAGGTATAGCAAAAAGATAATGTTTAATAATGCTATAGTATTAACAGGTGGAATTGCAACAGGCAAAAGTACTGTTGCAAATTTGTTTGCTATGCATGGTTTTTTGATAATTGATGCAGATAAAGTTGCACATAAAATTTTAGATGAGAATATAACACAAATCGCAAATTTATTTGGTGATGAATATATTTTGGATAATAAAGTCAATAGAACAAAACTTGGAAATTTGATTTTTAATAATCAAAAAGAGAAAGAAAAATTAGAAAATTTTATCCATCCACTTATAAAAAAACAAATAGAAAAAGAAGCTTTGATTTTTGAACAAAATAATAAGCCTTATCTTATAGATATACCATTGTTTTTTGAAAACAAAAATTATGATATATCTACAAGTATTGTTGTTTATACACCACAAGATATTCAGATTAAAAGATTATGCAAAAGAGATAATATCTCAGAAAATGAAGCTTTAATTAAAATAAACAACCAAATGGATATAGAAAAAAAGAAAAATTTAGGAACTTATTGTATAGATAATAGCAAAGATTTAACAAATCTAATAGAAGAAGTTGAAAGAATAAAACAAAAGGTATTAAAATGATTTATGATGTATATGATGCAAGTGGCAATGACTTTGTTATTTTTGATATAAAAGAAAATAAAAATTATAGTAACTTAGCAATACAACTATGTAAAAAAGAGGAAGTTGATGGACTAATAGCATTAGTACCGCATGAAACACTTGATTTTCAATGGCTTTTTTACAACAATGACGGTTCAACAGCAGCGATGTGTGGAAATGGAACAAGAGCAGTTGCACACTATGCTTATAACCACAATCTAGCACCTGCAAAAATGAAATTTCTAACAGGTGCAGGGGAAATAAGTTGTGAAGTAGAAAATGATATAGTACAAACACAAATGACAAAACCAATAGAAATTAAAAAACCTTTTAATGAATTTGGACTTGATTGTTGGATTGTCGATACAGGTGTTCCACATGTAGTAGTTGTAGTAGATGATTTGAATCTATTTTCTTTAGATATTTGCAAAAAATTAAGAGAAAAATATAATGCAAATGTAAATTTTGCTATGGTAGAAGATAATAAACTTTATGTAAGAACTTTTGAAAGAGGTGTAGAAGATGAAACTCTTGCTTGTGGAACAGGTATGGTTGCATCATTTTTACGAATGTTAAATTTACACATTATCAAAGATGAAATAAAAGTCTATCCAAAAAGCAAGGAAGAGCTTACTATTAAACAAAAAGATGGTATTTTATATTTTAAAGGTAAAGTGAGTTTTTTAAGAAATGGAACTTTTGATGAATAAAATTTTTATTTTAATTTTTTTAACAATATTTAGTTTTGGTGCTACACTACCAAAAGGGTATTATGAAATTAAAAATATTCAAGCTATGAAATATGCTTTTTTTAGTTTTATGTTAAAATTAGCTGTTGAAGAAAATGGTAGAATTTTATATGATCGAGAATTTATACAAACTTATTACAAAGATATTAAAACTAATCAAAATAAAGATATTAAAAAATATTTTTATTCTTTGTTAAAACGATATAATCTAAAAGAAAATGCAACATTAAAAGAATGTTTAAAAAGAATAGATATTATTCCTGTTTCATTAGTTTTGGCTCAAAGTGCAGTTGAAAGTGGTTGGGGTAAAAGTAGATTTTTTAAACAAGCAAATAATATTTTTGGGCAATGGACTTGGACGGGGAAAGGGTTAAATCCTCTACAAAGAGATAAAGGAAAAACTCATAAGGTAGCTATATTTGATAGCTTAGAAACTTCTGTTTATAAATATATGATGAATCTCAATGTAGGTTGGGCTTATAGAGATTTTAGAGCAAAAAGAGAAGAATTAAGAGAAAACAATAAACCAATTTTAGGTTCTATTTTAGCAAAAACTTTAGTAAATTATTCAGCTAAAAAAGAAGCTTATACAACAATATTAACGAATATGATTAGAAGAAATCACCTATATCGTTATGATATACAATAATCTACAAGGAGAATTTTATGGGACATGAAAGAGCAATTATAACAGATGAATTTAAAGATAATGAAGTAATAGATACACATGAAGATATTAAACATATAAATAAACAAAGAAAAAGAAAAAAACTAAAAGAAAAAGGTAATAAAATTCAAATTTGGGTTAAAAAAGAAACCTTAGAATATGAAAAAGAGTTAATTTTATTGCAAATAGAACTTTTAAAATTACAAAACCATATAAAAGATAAAGGTTTAAAAGTTTTAATGCTTTTTGAAGGTAGAGATGCAGCAGGAAAAGGTGGAACAATAAAAAGAATTACTGAACACCTAAATCCAAGAGGTGCAAGAGTTGTGGCACTAGAAAAACCAAGTGATATACAAAAAACACAATGGTATTTTCAAAGATATACAAAACATCTTCCAAGTGCAGGTGAAATTGTTATTTTTGATAGAAGTTGGTATAACCGTGGTGGAGTTGAACCTGTTATGGGATTTTGTACTCCTGAAGAACATCATGAATTTTTAAGAGAAGTACCTGAATTTGAAAAAATGCTTGTAAAATCTGGCATTATTCTATTTAAGTTTTATTTTAGTGTATCAAAACAAGAACAAAAAAGAAGATTTAAAAAAAGAGAAACTGATCCACTAAAACAATATAAATTATCTCCTGTAGATAAAGAATCACAAAAACTATGGGATAAATATACTGTTGCAAAATACTCAATGCTTATGGCAAGTAATACAGATATAGCTCCTTGGACTATTATAAGAAGTGACAATAAGAAAAAAGCAAGACTTGAAACAATAAAATATATACTACGACATATAGATTATGAAAATAAATTATATAAAAATCTTCAATCAAAAGAACCTATTGTTATAAGTGGTTCTGATGAAATAGAAATTATGGAAAAAAGTAATACTTTTAAAAAAAATACAGAACATTAAAGGATTATAATGACTCTAAAAGATTTTAATAAAACAGATTACAGAGGATTGTATATATCAAAAAAAGAACATAAAGATTTTGGTAAAAAATATGTAGCTAGATTTCAACTTAGAAAAAAACGGTATATGAAAGTTTTAGGATATACTATTATTGATAAACTAGATCATACTAAAGCTTTTGCTTTGCTTCAAGAATATAAACAATCAATTATAAATAAAAAAACTGAAAAACCTAAAAAAACAGATTATAAAAATATATCTGATGAATGTGCTTTTATGAAAGAATTACTTGGAGATTATAAAAGTATTGATTTAGAAGTTTTAAAAAAAGGGATTCAAAAAATATATGATTATGAAGAGATGAAACAATATCAAACTGAATTAATCAAACTTCAAAAACATCTTGAAAAAACTAATAAAAAAATGATTGTATTATTTGAAGGTAGAGATGCAAGTGGAAAAGGTGGTGCAATTCGTCGTATCACAAGATATATGAATAGTCGTCATTATAGAGTTGTTGCACTTGGTAAACCTACTGAAACACAAAAAAATCAATGGTTCTTCCAAAAATATATAGAACATTTTCCTACAGGTGGAGAGATGGTACTATTTGATAGAAGTTGGTATAATAGAGCTATGGTTGAACCTGTATTTGGATTTTGTACTCCTGAACAATATGAAATATTTATGGAAGATGTTAATAGTTTTGAACATGATTTAGTAAGACAAGATATTATTTTGATTAAATTATATTTTTCTGTATCAAAAGCAGAACAACTTGCAAGATTTCAAAGTAGAAAAGAAGATCCTTTAAAACAATGGAAACTAAGTGAAGTTGATCTTCAGGCACAAGATTTATGGGATGAATTTAGTGAAAAAAAATATGAAATGTTAAGAAGAACCAATTCAAAATCTGCACCATGGCATATTGTAAGAAGTGATGACAAACATAAAGCTAGAATAGAAGCTGTTAAAATTATATTAAATAGTATAGAATATGAAAATAAAAACTATGCATTAGATTTTAAACCAAATGATAAATATAATATAAGTGTACCAAAAGAACTAAGCAGAATGAGAAAGAAAAGAGATTATTAATATGAAAATAAAACTTATACTTCTAATTATCTTTTTTATATACAATAATATAAATGCCAAATCATTATTACAAGTACAACTAGATGATTTACTTATTGCTACAGAAGATTATCCCCCTATTAGTTTTAAAAATAAAAATGATAAAGCAGATGGTCTAGCTTCAGAAGTTGCTTATGCAATTATGAAAAAATTAAATATGACTCAAAAAATTCATGTATGGCCTTGGGCTAGAGATTATAAATTATTAAAAAAAGGACCAAATTATTTAGTTTTTTCTGTTGCTAGAACAAAAGAAAGGGATAAATTATTTCAATGGGTAGGTCCAATTTATTCTATGAATACTGGATTTTATACTAAAAAAAATTCAAAAATCAAAATTAATAATTTAGAAGATGCTAAAAAGCTACATAAAATTGGAACATATTTTGAATCATTTGATGAACAATATTTAGAAAGTAAACATTTTTTTAATCTTGAATCTACAAGAAATAATATTTTAAATATTAAGAAAATGATGCTTAATAGATTTGATGTAATAACTGCAACAAATGTAACAATTAAAGCAATGGTACAAAAAGCTGGATATTCCATGGATGATATCAAAAATATTTATACATTTATGAGTACAGGAGTTTATTTTGCATTTTCTAAAGATGTACCTTTTGAAGTTGTAGAAGCATGGAGAAAAGAATTGGAAATTTTAAGGAATAATGGACAATTACAAAAAATAAGACAAAAATGGCTTAAATAATATATTATTAATGTTAAATGAACTTAAGTCTAATTTTGATATAATGATAAATATTTTTAACAAAGAGGAATAAATTTGAGAACACATTATTGTACAGAAGTTACAGAAAAAAATA
>Ga0256828_1001248_pt1 | contig 16026 bp, 27 predicted proteins | sample CV88metaG_FD_185993 | JGI IMG/M metagenome (GOLD analysis project Ga0256828, IMG submission 185993) | Hydrothermal vent microbial communities from East Pacific Rise, Pacific Ocean - CV88 | ecosystem: Environmental > Aquatic > Marine > Hydrothermal vents | place: Pacific Ocean: East Pacific Rise...
GAAGGTGATTTATTTCAGATAACAAAAAAATCCGAATTAAGGTTGGGGACTATTGATGAAAATGGCGCAACGGCAAATGGTGTTTATTTGAGTTGTCCTAACATCAAAAATGCTTATGGTTTTGGTAGCAAGCATGTTGTGGACGGAGCAACTCAATCAGGAAATATTTTTTTATATGATAGTTTTTTAGATATATATGGTTTCTGGGCTTTTTTTGGAGGGACAGAACAAAAATGTGAAATTATTGATTGTCTTGTTAATGGGTATGGTAGAGTTGAAGGTAAAGATTCCATATTGGAAAATATAACTATGCAAAAATCAAATGGTAGATATGGCGTGCTAGCAGCAAAAGGCTCTATAGCAAAATATAAAAATATAACTTCAAAAAAGTCAGTTGATTATAAAAATCATACATGTTCAGTTTATTTTAACCCTGCATATTCGCCGAATATGAGAGTACAGGGTGGAGTATTTGATGGTTATGAAGAAGGATTAATATATGCCGAAAAAAATGACTCAGGTGTTACTGAAGCAGGTTATATTACTTTCATAGATTCAGAAATAAAGAATGGTTTTGGTGGGTACTATACAGACGAAAATACCAAATTATTTATTGCCTATACATTTAACCCAAAGTTTAAAGATGCAAATAATAATACCCTTTCAGATGTGCAAGTTACAATAATAAACAATGAAGAAGAAGAAGTATTTAGTGGAACAAGCAACGAAGACGGAGAAATTTCAGTTGAGCTAGTTTCTCATATTGAAAATAGCGAAGAATCTGTAACATATTCATATTTTGATGTTACAGCTGAAAAAGACAACATAAAAGTAACAAGAAGATATTATGCAGGTATAACATATAAAGAATTTCCTTTCTTTGTTACAGAGGGGGGTAGTAGTTCAGATGATGGGTGTTGTTTAGATGATATCCAGGATAAATTAGATAACCTACAAAATTACTTGGAAAGTAAATTAGAAAATAAAGGTTTTGTATAAAATATAACTTTATAAATATATTTAAAATAGGAGGAAATATATGGCTTTAAATATAACTTTTACATGTAACGAAGTTGTTGATGAAAACGGCGACGCTATAAATTGTAAATATCAAGTATATTACCCGGAATACGATGTTTGGAATAATGTAAGAGATACCGAACAGTATCAGTACAATTGTAATGCTGGTGATGATGATTCTCTTTCTCAGACAGGGTCATTTTTGAAAGGTGATCATGCTATAGTATGTCTTTGGGTAGGCGGCGACGATAGAACAGGTTTAAAAGATAGAATGGCTTATTATGTTATTACACATGATGGAGAAACAACAACATATGTAATTGATGTAGAGTTAATACCTAAAACTGCCCCGAGTTGTTCATGGTACTTAAGTACAACTGCAACAATCAATAGAGAAAAAACTGCTTATTCATATGCGTCTGATGATTATAAATGGACTTTTGATGATACTACACATTACCATTATAATAAATATGATGGTGAAGTAATTTTTGATAGTATAGGCAATCTTAATATACAGTTTGATTTTGATGAAGGCGATGGTTATGAAGATACAAATAAACATACCTATTCTGCTATTGGTGATTATACAGCAAAACATAAAGTAGTAAATGGATATGATTTGGAAAGCGTATGTGAAAGAGATATTAGATTAAAGTATAATACTCCTATAGGATGTTTAACCTTCGATCCTGATGGCTATGGAAGTGGTGACGAATTATCAAAAGGTGATACGGTTGATGTAACTGCGTGTATTACTGATGAAGACTCAAGAATTACCGATATTGAATATCATTGGATCATTAAAGATAGGGATAGTGGCGATGTTATTAGAGATACAACAGTTGATAACAATACACAATTAGATTATTCGTATAATGTTGAATTGTTAGAATTACACGATACTTATGGCTATCAGTATATTTCTTGGAATGACGGTTTTGATGATCGTACTGTTACTAAAAAGAGAGAACTGCAAGTTAAGAATATTTTACCTGAAGTTAGTATATCTAAAGTTGATTTGAGTGCAAAAGAGAAAAGATTCGAGCAAGTTTCAACAGACGCAGATGGCGAAGTAATTTCTTGGGATTGGAAAATTTATTTACTTATGCCTTTTAGTGGTGAATGGGTTGAAGTTTACCAAACAACGACTGAAGATGGCGACCCAATTGAAATTACATTTAATGAAGCAGGTTCGTATAAAACTAGAATTACCGTTCAAGATGAATTTGGTAAATATAGTACAACTAATTCTGCTGCTTACGGAGAATCATTTGCAGAAATAGAATTTGATATTAATGCAGCAGGAAATTGTACTAGTTCTATGGGGATGAACGACGAAGTATTTTTTATCTTTCCGGATGTTATCGGAGATGGTATTAATGTATAAAGATTATAAAAATTATAAGGAGAATTAAAATATGAGAGGATTATTAATAAAAAATAAAGCAGAGAAGGTTTCGGTGGCTGCTTATAACTTTTATGGTGCCGAATTTAAAATGAATGTGTTTAACCAAAATACCAACGAATATTTAAGTACTGACTTGGATATGACTGAGGCAATGGAGCCCGTTCCTGATTATTCAAGTACTACAACAGAAGATAGAACAATAGGTCAAGAGGTTATTTCTGTTGAAGATGAAGGTTTGGGCGTTAATGAAAGAATAAAAGTAGGTAATTTTGTTTATAGAATTTCTATCGTGGACGGTGCGAATATAACATTACATACTGGATTAAAGGAAGATATTGTATCTGGGTCAGCTGTAGATAGAGTTGGTAATATGGGAATATATTCTCTTGATTTGTCGGTTGATACGGCAGGTACTTTTTTAGTACAGGCAAAAGATACTGTTTTTGGTTTAATGCATACAGATTCAATTACTGTTGCTAACAGAGGAGTTGAAGAGATGTTCGGAGAAGTTAATGATAATATTGATGAAAATGAAACATTACTTACAACTTCTAAACAAGGTTGGAAAGTTCTTGTTTAATATTTTTATTTTATAAATATAAATAGGATAGAAATTATCTTGGGAGTTTTAAAATTAAATTCTCCCTTATCAAAAATTTAATGTACATTAAAAAAGTATGTTATATACATACGGGAGAAAATTATGGGAGCTATTAAAAAAGCTGGTGTTGAATTTTTCGCGAAAATTGACACTAATAGAGATTTAATCGGGGCTGCTGACCAATTTACTGCGGAAGTAATTGTTGATGCTACTGGTGATGTTTTAACTAATGATAGTGATAATGCGTCTATTGGTGCATTTCAAGAAGTTGGTTCAACAGGAATCTATAGAGCACCAATTACATTAACCGATGAAGGTGATTTTACAGTATCTGTAAAATGGCAAGATCCGGATGATGAAGATAAACATGAATATATTCCATTTCCAGTAGAAGTTAAAGCTGCTGATATGAGTGATATTAAAACATTAATTGATGCACTTCAATCTGATATGACTTCAGTTAAAGAACAAGTAGACGTTCTTGATGAAGCAGAATTAAATGGTATTTCTGAGCAAGTTGTAAGTGTAAATGATTCTGTTCAATATATTAAAGAATTAATTTCTGATGTAACTACTACTGTTACAATTGCTGGTGATGCTACTGCTGCATTTACTGAAGGAGAAAAAGTTGTTGGGAAAACAAGTGGTGCCGAAGGTATAGTATCTGTTGCTACTTACGATGCTGATGCTGATGTTACTACTGTAACATTAAGTAACACTAAAGGTGTATTTGAGGTTGAAGACGTAACTGCTACTGATGGTAGTACACAAACTCTTACAAGTACAACTGTTGCTGGTTCAGCTGTTGACTCTGTAATGGAATTTGTTAATGCTCTTAACGATTCTATAGCCGAAGGTAATGATTCATTAAATGTAATCAAAACTTATACAGATAATCTTGAATTAATGCTTGAAGGTAAAGAATACACAGATACTGAAGGTAATGTTGTTTCTGCTGATGACTCTAAAGGTCTTGTTGAAATATATGAAGAAATTACTGCTAATGGTGTAAGTATTGCTGACGCTAATACTGCTATTGCTAACCTTGATACTAAAGTAGGTGATATCCAAACTTCAGTAGAAGGTAAAATTGCTGATGTTCAAGCTGCTGTTGATGCACTTACTGATGCTGATGATGCTGATTCTTTAGTTTCTAAAATCAACGCAATTAAAACTGTAGTTGACGCTAATGAAGCTACTTTAGAAGACGAAGGTTATGGTCTTGAGGCAATTAAAGGTCTTATTGACACTGCGAATTCTTCAATCGATTCTTTAGTTAATGATTTTGCTGATGGTGGAAGACTTGAAGTAAGATTTGATGATTTAGATACAGCTGTATCTGATGTTAACACTGCTGTTGCTGATGCAAGAACTGCTATTCAAGACGATATTGCTAATCTAAGCTCAAGCTTAGACGACAAATACGCTGCTCTTGATGGTAAACTTGACGCTATATCAAGTGCACAAAACTATAAAGGTTTCGTATAATATAATTAATATAGAACTTCGGTTCTATATTATTTTTACAAGATATTATTAGATTTTTTGTATAAATAATATAAAAGGAGATATAAATGCAACATTCAGCTTTTAAAGATAAAGGGGAAAGTGTAGATTTATTTGCACAAACAGACAATAATGATGATGTTCTAAAATTTTTTAAAATTTTAGACGATGATTCATTTGTTGATATTACACCTGATGATTATACAATAGACACAGTAACAGATAGATTAAAAAAATGTACAGTAACTTTACCAGATGAGGATTGTATAACAGTTGCGTTTTTAAATAAAGTACCTGTATTCACAAGAGTAGGTAATCCTAAAATAAGATTTACCTTTTTTGAAGGTGAAAACAAAACAGGATTAGAAATACCTTACGATATGATAGACCAGGATAGTGGGGATTCTATAGAGTCAGGCAATTTAGTTGAATACGGCGAAGGTCTTTATGGGTTTATTCCTGAAAATACGGGTGACTCTGTAATAAAAGTAAGAGGTTTAGTATTCCCATTAAGAGTTCCTTATACAGTTGACGCTGCTGGGATGAAAGGTAGCATTTATTTACAAAAAAATGCTTGGATGATGTTAGCTGTTCCTAAAGAAGATGCAACTATTTATGATGATTTTATAAAACCAATTGAAGACCAAACTGGTATGGATGCAAATGAAATATTTGAAGTTTTTAACGCTTACCCGTACACAGAAGGAGAAAATGGTTCAAGTAGACAATTTTTAAGTTTTGTTGCTGGTGTAACTAACCCTGCTAGTTCTAATAACTTTCAATTAATATACGAAGATTCAAATGGTGAAAAAGAAATTACTGGTTTCTGGTGCAAAACATTAGACTACGATGGAGACGTTATAACTTATAACTGGGACGCAACTACTTAATAATTAAAATCTATTTTCTTTTATAAATAAAAATAAAAGGAGATAGTCTTGGCATTAAATAAAACTTTTACATGTAATACAATATTTGACGAAGATGATAACGCTATAGAATGTTATTACCAAGGCTATCATGTTAGAACAGGTACCTGGAACGATGTAAAATATACAGAGGAACAGCAATATAATTGTAATCTAGGTGACGGAGATTGGTTGACACAAGACGGCGAAGTCTTAAATGGAGATTTAGTTATACTAAACTTTTGGGTATCTGACGAAGATACGAGATCCGGTTTAAAAGACAGAATGTGTTCTATTATAATTGAAATAACTTCAGATAACACTTATGTAAATGATGTTAAACTAAAACCCAAAACTGCTCCTGTATGTGGTTTTAGCTTTGATAATAATGAGCCAACAATTAATAACGAATTAAATGTTTATAGTTTTGCGTCTGATAATTATTCATATACTTTTAATGAAATAACACATTATCATTATAGAATATTAGAAAATGAATTAATTTTCGATAGTATAGACAAGTTAACTATTAAATATGATTTTGATGAAGGTGACGGTTGGGTTACTGATGCGTTCCACACATATTCTACAGTTGACGAATATACAGTATCACAAAGAGCAACAAATTTATATGATATAAGCAAAATATGTTCACAGCAATTAAAAGTTAGATACAATATTCCTATACCTGGATTATCTTTTGATTATATTAATCCTATACATACTACAGAAAGTACGTTGGTTATAGCAGATATTACTGATATAGATTCAAGAATAACTAACATTAAACACAAAATAGTAATAAGAGATAGATATAGTAATGATATAATTGAAGATACAACAATCGAAGAAAATGCTATTCTTGATTATGAGTACGATTATGAAATACAAGTTTTACAGAAACATTATTTTACACAATTGATATATTGGAACGATGGTTTTGACGATTTATCATTTACTTATAATGAAGAATTAATAATAACAAATTGGTGTCCTGAAGTAACTATTATAAAAAGTGACATTACTGATACAACAAAAATATTCGTCCAAAATTCATCAGACCGTGATGGCGAAGTTGTTAAGTGGCTTTGGGAAATTTATTTTGTATCTCCATTTAGTAATGGCGAGTATAATAAGGTTTATGAATACGTTTCAAATAATCCAAATGACTGGGAAGTAGGTTTTACTGTAGCAGGCGAATACAAAGTAAGAATAATAGTTACAGATGATTATGGGTGTGAACAGTTTGATGAAACGAAATTTAATATAAACACTAAATGTTCGTTTACAGATATTTCTAATATTAAATTTATTTTTCCAAAACAACTAGGCAATCATTAGGACTTTATAAATAAAATAAAGGAGGTACCTAGATGTCTGGAGTAATAATAGCAAATAAAGATGAAGTAATAACTATATCTGCACCTGATGTTTATGGTGCAGATTTTAAAATTTCAATATTTTCTCAAGTTAATTCTTCGTGGGAATTAACTAACGAAGAAATGAGAGAATATTTAGATGTTGTTGATGATATAAAAACCAATATTATAGGCGATTATGTTATTGGGAATGATAAGATAGAAGTAAAAGATGTTAATGGTTTGGCTATAGGCTCGATAGTATCTTTATCAAATTATTATTATCGCATTATAGGTATAGTAAATAATTTCATTTATTTACATAAAGGTTTATTTAGTGATTTATCAGATAATGACGAATTAGTATTGGAAGGTAATATGTCTCTATATTATTGTAATGTAAACATAGCTGAACCTGGTGATTATCTAATAAGAGCGAGGGATTCTGTTTTTGGTTTAGAAATAATAGATAATATTAAAGTTGTGCCAAAGAGCATAGAGACAATGGTAAAGGACATAAAAAATTTAGAATATGCTATATTAGGACAATAAAACTAATTAGCGGGAGACATAAAATGGCAAAAAAGACAGTGGCAAAATTAATAACTTATAGAGATTTTTCGGAATCGTGGAGCTGGACAACTAAGGTTGCATGTAAAGGTATTCAGGTTTGGACCAGAAGCAAATATTTTCATACAGAGGTTTGGATTGATGGGTATAGAATAACAGCAGATACAAGATTAGGTGTTATCATAAGAACGACAACAAATTGGGATCATGTTAAAAAGTATGCTGATATAAAAGAAATTGAAATACAAGAAGATAAAATTAAAGAAGCATTGGATTTTGCCTATTCACAAGAAGGTAAAGAGTATGATTGGAAAGGTATTTGCTTTAGCCAATTTATACCAGCAGATATTCACGATAAAGAAAAGTGGTTTTGTAATGAAATATCTGGAGAAGTATTAAAAAAAGCTGGTGCAAAAGGTATAGTAAAGGATACAAATGAATACAACCCAGGTTCATTTCAAGAATTATTCTAGGATAAAAAGAATGAAAATGCTATCAGAGCAGATACAGAAATTTCAAGATGAACTTTTAAATGTTGAAACAAAAGAGCATGTTGAAAACGTATCTATAATGACTGTCTTTGTTGCCAGGAAATTTGGGTATACAGACGAAGAATTATATGAGTTAAGAGAATTAGCAAAATTTCATGATATAGGAAAAATAAAAATACCTGTTGAAGTCCTAGAACGAAATGGACCTTTGACAGATGATGAATGGGATTTAGTAAAACAACATCCAATTTTTGGTAGAGATATTATGAGAGATTTTGGATTTACAGATGAAGAAACTGCAATTATACATCAACATCACGAAAAACCAGATGGTTCAGGATATCCTCTTGGTTTATATAGAAAAGATATTAAGTTTGAAGCTCTTATAATAAGTACAGTTGACGTTATGGACGCATTATTATCTAATAGAGCATATAAAAAGGGTTGGGAACCTGAAAAAGTTAAAGAATTTTTTGAAAAAAATGAAGAAGGATTTTGTACCATAGTTGTTGAATGTGTATTAGAAAATTTTGAAGAATTATTAAACATTAGGAGATAGAAATATGATAGAAATATGTAAAAATATATGTAAAAAAATTAGTAAGTGGGCTTGGGAAGATACAATAGAAGAATTGGAATGTTCGTTGATTAGAAGTAGAAATGAATGTAAAGATAAAACACAAGTATTAGAAAGTATACGAGAAGACTTAAACGATAAAAATATAGATTTAAAAACTCTTAGTACAGAATTAGATATAATCAAATTACAGAATAAAAAATTAGATAATATGTTAAGTAAAGAAAAAGATTTGAGTATAGAATATAATGATCTTATATTTGGTTGTGCTTTAACTAATACTAAAATATTTGTTGATTCTGATGAAGTAAAATCAATAATAAAAGGTTATGGCACAAGAGCAAGAACGCTATTTAATTTAGATTATGATACTGAATTGTTATACCCTGAAGATATAACAAATATCTTACAAGTTTTTGATATTAATAGAGTACCTGAAAATGATAACCCTGCTTTGCATTTAAAAAGTGTTTTTGAAGCTTCGCAATTTTCTGAGAGTGCGTTCGGGATAGCTAGAAATAAAGATGAATACTTCAATATCTTTATAGGTATAGATAAAAAGTTATATGTTATAGATTTATATGAAAAGAAAATATCTGAATATACATCAGAATTCAGATTTACTCAATATTGGATGTAAATTTTAATCTTTTATTTGTTATAATATATTAAATAAAGAAGGATTAAAAATGAGTAAAGAAATAGAAGAAGTAACAGTCGTATTAAGAGCGTGTGGTGATTATGTAGCATTCCACGAAATGTCGTTATATGTTGAATACGTTTTTGGTTCAGTTGAATATTCAGAAATATTAGAGAATGTAATAGACGATGGAAACACACCTGAAGAAATATGTAAATTAATTGAAGAAATTTGGGAAGATAAAAAAGATATTTCCACAGAAGAACAACAAATTCTAGATGATTTGGTTGAAAAATTTGTAAGTAATTACGAAGGTGATTATTGTGATTATGCAATTTATTCTGGAATTATGGTAAACAATAAAATTTATGTAGATATTTAGAGTAATTTAAACTTAGTTTAATATTAACCTGTTATAATTATATTAACAAAATAAATAAAGGAAAGAAAGATGAAAAGATTCATTAATATGGGTAGCATCCCCCAATTTAGAGAAGTTGTTAAAAATTTACAACACCAAGTTAGATATGATGGTTTAGATGAAGATGGTAATCCTATTTACACTGATAGAAAAATGCCTATTATCAAAGTTCAAGCAACAGAAAAAATCCACGGAACAAATGCAGCAGTTTGTTATTCTCACCCTGATGGTTTTTGGGTACAATCAAGAAAAAATATTATCACGCCAGAAAAAGATAACGCTGCTTGTGCGTTTGCAGCGCAAGCAAACGATATAGCTTGGATGGAAATTATAGATAGTTTAATAAATGAATATAATATTGACTGTCATAAAGAAATCATTACTGTTTACTTTGAGTGGTGTGGAGGCAATATCCAAAAGAATGCTTGTGTATCAGGTTTAGATAAAATGGCAGTTATTTTTAAATATTTTAAGGTTTCTCCTATTGAACCACAAACAAGCGATGATGGTAAAGAAGTTGCTGCAAGATGGTTGGAAACTAAAATTACTGGTATGACTGAGGATGATGTTCAACCTGTGCAAAACCCAGAAAAAAATATCTACAATGTAGCAAGTTTCCCTTCTGTAGAATTAGAAATTGATTTTAATGAACCACAAATGGCTGTTAATGAAATGATTAAATTAACAGAAGAAGTTGAAGATAATTCAGGTATCGCTAAAGCATTTAATGTACCAGATAATATCGGTGAAGGTTGGGTATGGACTTTTGTTTTAGATGGAAACAGATTCATTTGGAAAACAAAAGGTGAAAAACATGCAGGAAAATCTAAAGTAAAAGTATTAAAACCTGTAGATGAAGCAAAAGAAAAAATTAAAATTGATTTTGTTAATAACGTTGCTTGCCAAGCATTTAGATTAGACCAAATGTTCACAGAAGTAAAAAATTCTGAATACAATGGCGATGTCATGAAAATGTCAATGAAAGACATGGGTACTTACTTAAGATTAATTCATAAAGATATCATCAAAGAACATTCTGATGAATTAATGGAAAAAGGTTTGGAACCTAAAACAATTAATGGTATGGTTAGTAAAGTTGCCAAAGACTACTTCATTAATAGACTTAACGAAGAGCAAATGTAATGAACACAGATATTAAATTTTCAGATTTACCAAGAAAATTCCAGGATTATATTGATACTCGTTTAGACGCTAGAATGCAAAGAAAGATGAATTATTGTGGCCTTTGGTGGGAACAAAACTTAAACGATGATATTTCAGTTGAGAGTAATCTTAAAGAAACATTAGAAAAATTCAATATAGATATGGAAGATGATTTTCCTTATGTTGAATTTAGAATTATAGAAGGATAAAATTATGGGCTGTGTAGAAAATTTTTGGAATGAATTAGCAATAACACAAATGGCAGGAGGAGTTGCACCTTCTGTTAAAACAGAAACAATGCAGAAATCATTAAAAGGTGATAAAGAAGCTGCTGAAAAAATTAAATCAGAGATTGATGTTAATAAAGCTTTTTGGAATGGTATTAGAAGTAGGTGTTGCTAAAATGCAAGTAGAAAGTATTATCTGTGATAATTGCGGGAAAGAATTAATAGTGAATGATATGTATCCTCATAAATTTTGTTTAGAATTAAATGTTATTGATACACAAAGAAACACAAGCGGCATGAAATATTGTGTTCAACAATTTCCTCCTTTTGAAGGCAAAAAACATTTTTGTGATAAGAAATGTTTAGGTGATTGGGTTAATAAAGGAAATTAATGATAAGAGGTTATACATATAAAAGAAAAAGAGGCGAATGTGATGGTTTTAACTCCATTTATTTTGGTTGTGTAGATAAACAAAAACCAAAACATGGAACACTAAAGGCTTATATTGAAGCTAAAAAATTTAAAGAAAAGAAAGAAGGAGATAAGTAATGGGTTTAGAAGTAGTAGGAGCGTTTTTCGCTGGTTTGATTTGGTGGGAAATAGTAATTTTCTTAGGTTTAGTTATTGGTTTAGCTGCATCACTTTATAATGAGACTGCTATAGGTTTTTTCGTTGCTTTTGGGATTTTTTCATTTGTTAATTGGAGTGGAGCTGGTTCCTTATGGAGTGCAATGACATTAAGTGGGTTTCTTTATTATGGGTTAATTTTTATTGCTATTGGTATTGGTTGGAGTCTTTTTAAATGGAAGCTTTTGGTTCAAAATGAAATAGAAAAAGGTAAAAAATATAATAGCACAAAGAATGAAGTTAAAATAGAAATTAACAATAAAAAAGATTATGATACAATCAGCTATTGGATTCTTTTATGGCCATTTAGTTCTGCTGGTTATTTAATTAACGATTTTATTTATGATACGATGAAAAAACTTATTGACAAAATTTATACACTATATGATAGAATTACAGATAGACTATTAGGTGATTATCAAGAAGATAATAAGGTACAACAATATAGATAAAAGGTATGAAATGTATTTATTGGTTTATGACTCTTTACCACAATTTGTAGTAGATACTACAGATGTTTACTATATTATAAATTGTGACATAATTTTTAAAGATAAAGATTATAGCATAATTAAATATAAAGGTGAAGAATATGAAGTAAATAATAAATATATAAATGATGATTACGATTTGCTTTTATATTATGCAATGAAAAGGAGGAACTTCCAGTATGTTGGAAGTTCAAGTACTAGATGGATATTTGAAAATATTTACTCTAAAGGGATTGATAAAGAATATTTAGATAATCTTGAATTTAACAAATATTCCATATACTTTGGTTTAATATTAGAAGAATTAATATATCCTGAGAGATTTATATAAGGTTAACAAATGAATTTAAGAGAAATGGTAGCAAGTATTTTTTTAATAATTGTAATAATTGCTGGGATTATTGCTATCAATTATATGGAATTAAAAGAAAATAAAGAAATGGCATTAACAGGATTAGAACAATGTCCAATAAATCCTACTTGGGTAAGTAAAGGTACAATTTGGGTTAAAGACTGTAATAAATATATGAAATCTTGGGAAGAGGTACAGAAATGAGCAAAAGTTTATATTTTATATATGGAACACTTAAGAAAGATATGAGTAATCATCACATCTTAAAAAGAATAAATGCGCAATATATTGGAGATGTTGAAACAATAACAGAATATCCACTATTTGTTACAAGCGATCCTTTTCCTTACCTACAAAATAAACCTGGTTTTGGTAAAATAGTTCAAGGAGAATTATGGGAGATAGAAGATAAACATAAGGACTCACTGGATCACTTTGAAGGTGTTCCAACTCTTTACATTAACGGTACAATAGATGTTGAATTTGAAAATTTCATTTATAGAGACGTAAATGTTTATTTCAAATCTAGAGAAATTCCAGAGAAGCAGTTTAAATATATAAATTTCATAGAAAATTGGGAATAAATTTATATAATTTAAACTTAGTTTAATATTAACCTGTTATAATTATATTAACAAAAACATATAAAAGGTTATAAAATGAAAAGATTTACAAAATTAGGATTAATTGCTTTAACTGCGTTAGTATTATTTACAGGTTGTGATACTGAAGGAAGATATCAAGATACTACATCAACTACAACAGTTACTAATATGTCTTATGGAGTAAATGTATATTGTGATAAAGATACAAATGTAGAATATTTAATATTCAAAGGATACGATGGTAATGGAATGAATGTTAGATATAATTTAGATGGAACAATTAAAAGTTGTAAATAATGGAATTATTATTTATCATAATACCTTTATATATAATTATAAAATTTATTTATAATTGGATTAAAGTTTATTTCTTCTTATGGGGAATAAACAGTAATAAGTCAAGTTTTAAAACAACTGTAGCTTATATGATTGGTAAATCAGAGTTACAAGATCTTAAGGATTAATATGAAAAGATTAGCTATTGGTTCTCAGGCAATGAGATATTGGTTCAGTAATTCAAGAGAACCAAAGGATTGGGATTTTATCCAACCTTTATCAAAAAGCAGCAGAAATACCAGAGAAATGCAATTTTACTGGGTACCAAGTTTTCAATATATTTTAAATAATAACAAAGATGATAAATTTGTTGAGCCTGATTTTTTATATACAATCAAAATGTCTCATGCAGCTTGGGATATTAATTGGGACAAAACAATGAAAGATATTTTATTTCTTAAAGGAAAAGGTTGTAAATTAGATAGAACTTTATTTGATATGCTTTATAAAGAATGGGAAATATTACACAGCAAAAAGAAAGTAAAAATGGGTGTTGATAACAAAGACTTTTTTAAAGATAATATAAAAAGAAAATATGATCACGAATGGCTCCACGAACAATTTATGTTTGGTGATGGACCTCTTAACGAGAAAATAAGAGAAGATTTGAACTCACCATTATGTTCAGAAATTTTATGGAATAAGTTAAGCAAATTACAAAAACTCAAATGCGCATCAGAAGAATTAATGGTTCTTACTGCAGAGCGATATATTTTTGTAGACGAACCAAATAAACCTATGCCGTTACAGATAGCAAAAACAAAAATGCTTAAGAAGATGATAACAAGTACAACTTCAGGTTGGTTTAATTTTTTCTTAATAGATAATTTTGAAGAAATAAGAACAATGTACAGTGAACATTTTAAGCAAAAAATTGATATAATTAATCAATTAAATAAAGGAGAAGAATGAAGGACAGAGGGTTAATTGATGCAGTAGCACAAGTTATGGATAATAAATATCCTGAAGATAGTTATAATTTTAAAATGCAGCCTATGGATGATATTGTTGAAACAATGAAGAACTTGGGTTTTGAAGTTGATGAAGATGAAATCGATACAAATGGTTGGCAAGTAGATTTTTGGTTATACTGTTTTAAAGATGGTATTAAGTATTTAATAGATGGTTCTTGGTATTATGGGAACTATAAATTTAGTAAAGTTTAAGAAGGAAAGAAAAAAATGGAAATGACAAAAGAACAAAAAATTGAGTTAATTAGAGAAGTTGTACCTGATATGATTTTAGAATCTGCTAAAGAATGCAAGTGGTTCAGTGGAGATGCAAGCGAAATTGAAGATATTAAATCTTTTGAAGGTGATATCTTTAAAGAATATGTCAGTGGTAAAATTGAAAACAATGAATATGTTTTGGGGGAAGAAGAGGCTCATGGTGGATATGAAGGGGCTGGAGAAGAAATGTGGGTTGTTTATTCTTTGACTTCAAAGGTTGATGGTTCAAAAATTTATTTTGAACTTAACGGTTGGTATAATTCGTGGGATTCAAACGAATGGGAAAGAGATTTTAGCATTGTTATTCCCCAAGAAGTTATGAAAATTGTATGGAGAAAAGTGTAATGGGTTATTATACTGATTATACATTAACTGCAGATAAAAAATTACCAGAAGATTTTAACGAAAAATTTGAAGAAATTACTGATTATTGTTTTAATTTTGGAGAGATCTTTGAAGCAAAATGGTACAACCATGAGAAAGATATGATTGAACTTTCAAAAATATATCCAAATATTTTATTTACACTTGAAGGTGTTGGTGAAGAACAGTATGCAGACGAACCTGATATGTGGAGAATGTATTTTAAAAATGGTGAAAGTAAAAGAATTACACCCGTTTTATCTTGGCCTGAGGTTAATTTATCAACTTTTGGCAATAAAAAATATATTTAGGAACACAAATGCTTAAATATATAAAGAAAAAAGCCCAAAATATTAAGTCTGAAGATATTAAAAAAGGTGTTACAGGTACTTCTAAAGTAATTGTTGAAGAAGGTGTTGAAGTTGTTAAAGATGGAATTTTTTCAATTGTAAATGGTATAATTATAAAAGTTATTATGGGTGTTGCGCTTATAGTAGCAATAACAGCAGGCGGTTGTGTAGGTACAAGCGTGATAATTGATAAAGTAACAACAAAAGAAAGCATAGAAAAATAAAAAGGAATAAAAATGTTTGGTATATTTAGTAATAAAGATAAGGAAAGAATTTTAGAATTGGAGTCTGAAGTAAGACAGTTAAGAGAACAACTATCGGTTAAAGAATTAAGCGTTAGTGCTTTACAGGAAGAAATTGGTGAGTTACATTTAAAAGTTTTTTCTACTGATAGAAAAAGAACAAATAAAGTAACACAGAAATCTTCACCTACAAGTAGAAGTTCTTATAATAGTAGAACTTCTTATAATAGTAGAAATGACTCCGATGATGATATTATTATGGCTGCTACAGTTGTTAGTATGATGGACGATTCTTCAAGTTCGCATAGTTCATCAAGTTCACATGGGTCTTCATATGACAGTTCGTCAAGCTCTTCAAGTTATGATAGTTCATCAAGTTCGTCTTCATATGACAGTTCGTCAAGCTCGTTTGATTAATAAAATAAAAAAGGAAAAATAAAATGGTAGATAATGAATTACAAGAAATGGTAAAAGGTTTTGAAGAAATTGCTGAAATGGTTAAAAACGGTACTTTAACAATGGAAGATTTGGAAAAT
>Ga0256828_1001249_pt1 | contig 16024 bp, 17 predicted proteins | sample CV88metaG_FD_185993 | JGI IMG/M metagenome (GOLD analysis project Ga0256828, IMG submission 185993) | Hydrothermal vent microbial communities from East Pacific Rise, Pacific Ocean - CV88 | ecosystem: Environmental > Aquatic > Marine > Hydrothermal vents | place: Pacific Ocean: East Pacific Rise...
GATGAAGTTGATGAAGTTGATGAAGTTGATGAAGTTGATGAAGTTGATGAAGTTGATGAAGTTGATGAAGTTGATGAAGTTGATGAAGTTGATGAAGTTGATGAAGTTGATGAAGTTGATGAAGTTGATGAAGTTAGCGGTGATGAACTAGAGAGTTTAGAAGATTTAGAAGAGTTTGATGAACTAGATGATTTAACAGAAGAAAAATCTGATACTTTAGAAGATATTGAAGATATTGAAGATATTGAAGATGTTGAAGATGTTGAAGATGTTGAAGATGTTGAAGATGTTGAAGATGTTCTTCAAGAAGAAAATATTGAAGAACAAATTCAAAATGCTGTTGATGAATTAACTCCTGAAGAGTTAGAAAGTGAAGTGGATGAAGAAACACTTCTTGATATAGCAACAAAAGAGATAGATCCTCTTGATACATTAAATTCTAAAGACTTAAAACTTGCTCTTGGTGAAGAGTTTGATGAGAGTAATTCCTCAGAAGTTGAAGACAATCTTCTTGATGATGAAGTTCTTGATGATTTTGTGAGTACAGATAAATCACAAAATGAGAGTGAAGATGGTATAGAGGCTTTAAAAAATCTTTTAGAAGTCTTGAACGATAAAAGAGTATCAGCATCGTTAAAAGGTGCAAAAATTAGTATAAACATAACAATAGGTGGTGAATAATGAGTTCAATTCATGGTGCAGTTTTAGTTCTTTCGGGTCCAAGTGGGGCAGGTAAGAGTTCTTTAGTGAACAAAATTATTGATGATATTGGTGATTGTTATTTTTCTATTTCAACAACAACTCGTCCTATGAGAGAAGGCGAGGAAGATGGAGTACATTACTTTTTTGTTGATGAAGAAGAGTTTAAAAAAGAGATTGAAGAAGATCAGTTTTTAGAGCATGCTCTTGTTCATGGAAACTATTATGGAACATCAATAAAACCTGTTAAAAAAGCACTTGCTGAAGGAAAACTTGTTCTTTTTGATGTAGATGTTCAAGGGAATCATGCTATTAGCAATAGATTAGCAGATATTACTACTTCAGTATTTATTACACCTCCAACTTTGAGTGAGTTAAAAAGACGCTTAGAGAAGCGTTCAACTGATAGTCAAGAAGTGATTGATAAACGAGTTGCAATGGCAAAAAGAGAGATTCAGAGGGTATCTGAATATGACTACTTGATTATTAATGATGATTTAGATGAGGCTGCTGAGAAATTGCGGCTGATTGCAAAAACAGCACGTTATAAATTTTCAGATGAGGACATCAATGAATTTGTCCAAAAATGGGAAGATATTTAGAGAAGTTACAGCAAAGCTGAGTTATACTACAAGACTTAAATTTTAAAAAGGAAATATACTATGGGAATGCCTAGTGGAACAGAACTATTATTAATCTTTGGAATCATTGTACTGCTTTTTGGTGCAAAAAAAATACCTGATTTAGCAAAAGGTCTTGGTAAGGGAATCAAAAACTTCAAACAAGAGATGAAAGAAGTGGATGAGATAGCTGAAGAAGCTCCAAAAAAAGTGGAAAAAACAGAAACTACAGCTTCTGAAGAAGCTCCAAAAACTACTACACAAGCGTAAACCTTGAAGCAAAAAGTAGCGGCGTTATTACGCGAAAAACTTGGTCGTGAGATTGTTTTAGAAAAACCTCGTGATCGCTCTTTTGGGCATTTTGCAACACCAGTTGCTTTTTCTCTCGCAAAAGAGTTAAGAAAATCACCTATGGTTATTGCTGATGAATTAGCATCATCATTTGGTGAAAGTGAGGTTTTTTCTAAAGTTGAAGCTGTAAAAGGTTATTTGAATTTTCGTTTAAGTGAAGATTTTTTAAGTGAATATGCTTCTTGGGCATTACAAAATCCTAGTGAATATGCAAAAGCAGATAAAAAAGAGAAAATTCTTTTAGAGTTTGTTTCTGCAAATCCTACTGGACCTCTTCATATAGGTCATGCTCGTGGTGCTGTTTATGGTGATACACTTTATCGTCTAGCAAAACATTTGGGTTATGATATCACTGCTGAGTATTACGTAAATGACGCAGGAAATCAGATAGATTTACTTGGCCTTTCTATTCAGCTTTATGCAAGAGAAAATCTTTTAAATGAGACTGTTGAGTATCCAGAATCTTACTATAGAGGAGAGTATCTTGAAGCATTAGCACAAGATGCTTTAACAAAGTTTGGCAAAGAGATTTTTCATGATGAATCTCGTCGTCGAGAGCTTGCAATGTGGGCAAAAGACGAAGTGATGAAAATCATTGTAAAAGATTTAGCTGATACAAACATCCATTTTGATACTTTTGTATATGAATCAACTCTGTATGATGACTGGGACAGAGTGATGAAGAAAATGGAAGAGAATGCCCCTGGTAGTATTTATGAAAAAGAGGGTAAAGTTTGGTTGGCTTCTGAAGCAAAAGGCGATGATCATGACAGAGTAGTCGTTCGTGATGATGGTCGTCCAACTTATCTTGCCGGTGATATAGTGTATCATAACCAAAAGTTTGAAAGAGGGTATGATCACTACATTAACATTTGGGGTGCTGACCATCATGGTTATATTGCTCGTGTAAAAGCTGCTATAGAGTACCTTGGATACGATAGCGATAAGCTTGAAGTATTGCTTTCTCAAATGGTAAGTTTACTTAAAGATGGTGAGCCATATAAAATGAGTAAACGTGCTGGTAATGTTATACTTATGAGTGATATTGTAGAAGAGATAGGTGCTGATGCACTTCGTTTTATTTTTGCGAGTAAAAAGAGTGATACAGCACTAGAATTTGACCTTGCTGAGTTTAAAAAGCAAGATAGCTCAAACCCTATTTTTTATATTCAGTATGCACATGCAAGAATTCAGACATTGCGTTCAAAGGCTGAAGTAACACAAGAAGAGGTAGATGCTGCCCTACTAAAAAATTTAGGTGAAAATGCAGATACACTTCTCTTTGATGCACTTTTACTTCCTGAAGTTGTTGAAGACGCATTTCAAACACGTCAGGTACAGAAATTAACAGATTATTTAAAATCACTTGCTGCATCGTTGCATAAGTTTTACTATGACGTTCGTATCATTGGTACAGAAGATGAAGCAAAACTGCTTAAACTTCTTGAAATGGTAGCATTAAGTCTTAAAACTGGTCTTTACCTTTTAGGTATAGAAGCAAAAGACAAAATGGTAAAAGAGGAGAGTTAAGGTTTATACCTTTACTCTTTTTGCCCTTGTATCATTTGTAATTGAGGGTAGAGTTTTATTGCTTCTTGGAGATATTGTTTAGGAATCTGAATAAGAAGAGGATTCTTTTTTATATCTAACCAATCTATAATATGTTTTATATCTTTGTACTTCATTGAAGTACACCCTACGGTAGGTTTGTTTTTTCCCTTTTGTACATGTAAGAAAATACATGACCCCTTTTTAGCTTCAGCGTTTTGATTATGTGCAACAACAATACCAAGCTTGTACTGCTTATCTTTTCTATGCATATATTCAAAACTTTTTTCATCACCATGAGCTTTAATAATTTGATTATAGTATGGTGAGTGTGCATCATCTACACAAATAAGATTTTGAGATGTGTATAAATAGGGCATCTTAATATTTTGTTTTTGTGCATAACCAAATACTTTTGTAAGTTTAAAAATACCAGCAGGAGCTTTTTTATCACCTTCATATTTGAAAGGTTCTTTTTTTGAGTGTTGAAACTTATACTCGCCTAAACCCCATCCTAGCCCATTTTTACCTAAGTTGACCTTTATATCATTACAGATAAGATGTGTGTCCTCAAAACAGTAAAGATGACCATTTGTAGCATTAAAGTCATCAGCAACAACAAGTAAAATTTGTTGTGATGAAAAAAGCAATGTTGAAAAACTTAGTAAAATTAAGAAACTTTTTATCATAAAGTATGGTACTATTACTTTGATAGGAAGTCAATAAAATTTTAAATATTGGAAAAATGATGAGTATAAAGATAAAACAAGCACAAGTTGGTGATGCAAAATTTTTAGCAGAGATGATTTTAGCAAGTTCTCGTGCTGGAAAAAAAGATGGTATCTTTGATGTAATATTTGCAACAAATGATGATAAAGAGATTCTTGAAAAATTAGAAAAATTAACACAGACAGAGGCAAAAAGTCATTGTCACTATAAGAATTTTCTTATTGCAGAGGTAGATGGTAAAAGTGTTGGTACATTATGTAGCTATGAGCCTCGTATAGCAACACAAGAGACCTTTAAAAAAGCACTTGAAGAGATTGGTTGTGATGAAAATCATATTCAAGAAACACTTGATATTGTATATGGGTGTAATTTTGATTTAAATAAAAATACTTTGATGTTTGATTTTATGGAAGAGTTAGAAGGGTTTATAGATGTTGGTGTCTTAAAAGCACTTATGCAAAAGTCTCTTTTAACAGCACGTTTAAAAGGGTATGGTATTGCACATACTATTATAGAGATAGGCTCTTTAGAGAGTGAGCTTTTTTATAAGAAACTTGGATTTAAAGTACGTGATGAGAAAGAGTGTGAAAGTTACAGAGAAATTTTTGGTCGTAACGGTCTTATGCTTCTTTCTATAGAGTTTTAAACTAAAGGTTCTCACATAGAACTTTCATACTTCTCTCTTCTTCCGTCATTACTTGCTATTTTTTTAGCACTTTATACTAAAAATGTTTTAGCCTCCCTTTTTGGAGGCATTGTATTAGCATTATTTTTTCTTCATGACTTTTCAGTTCTAGCGACAATTCCCTCCTTTTTTCAACTTTTTTACTCTCTTTTGAGTGAAACTTGGATTTTAAAGACAATGCTTTTTGTGATTCTTATAGGGTCTTTAATGGAAATTTTGCAAAAAAGTGGCAGTATAGATGCATTTGTTTCTTACATGCAAGAGAAAAAAAAGATTGTTAAATCAGCACGTTCAGCACTCCTTTTAAGTTACGTTATCGGTATTGTTATCTTTATAGAATCTTCTATTACCTCTTTGGTCGCGGGAGCTGTTGGTCGACCTTTTTGTCAAAAGTATTCTATTGCTCCTGCAAAACTTGCTTTTGTGTGTGACTCAACATCTGCACCTATTAGCTCTTTACTTGTATTTAATGGTTGGGGTGCATTACTTCTTGGATTAATTAGCACACAGGTAGAGAGTGGACTTATCCACGGAGAGAGTGTTTCTTTTTTGATTGATGCCGTATTTTATAATTTTTATGCGATGGTTGTACTTGTTATTACTTTAATCGCTATTGTTTTTAATATTAATCTTGGTGCTATGAAATATGCTTCTTTATCTCACAGTAGCTATAAAAGTAGTTCTTTGCAGGGAGCTGCTTTATATCCTATGTTAGTTCCTATTGTGTTTATGGTAGGTGCTGTATTTTTCTTTTTATATTTTACAGGTGAGGGTAATATATTTAAAGGAAGTGGTTCAAGTTCTATTTTTTATAGTGTTATAAGTACTCTTATTTTAATGTTTTTTCTTTATGTTCCCTCCCAAAAAATGAGTATAAAACTCTATATAGAAGCTTTCTTTTCAGGAATGAAAAAACTTTTTTTTATGGCAGTTGTTTTACTTTTTGCTTTTGCTATAGGGAAAGTGACAAACGAAATGCACACTGGAGTCTACTTAGCTGGTTTTGTTCAAAATTTACTCTCGCCTATTTATTTGGGTGGAGTTGTTTTTTTACTTGCTTCTCTTATCTCTTTTGCAACGGGAACAAGTTGGGGAACATTTTCTATTATGATTCCTGTAGCTGTACCAATGGCTGTTGCTTTAGATGCAAATGTAGCATTAGCGATAGGAGCAGTAATTAGTGGAGGGGTTTTTGGAGATCATTGCTCACCTATATCAGATACAACAATAATCTCTTCTTTGGCTGCTGAGTGTGATGTTGTTGAACATGTTAATACTCAGCTGCCATATGCACTTCTAAGTGCAGGGATTGCACTTATAGGTTTTTTTATTTTTAGTATTTCTTAACTAAAAAGCGCTTCAAGTGCATCAACACTATCTTTTTTCTCTTCTATTACACCATCTTCTGTTGTTACCGCATCTGTTTCAACAAGTTCGATTTGCATTCCTGTAAGCATAGATGCTAAACGGATGTTAATACCACTTTTCCCGATAGCTTTTGATTTTTGGTCACTTGGAAGTGTGATAATTGCTTTTTCATTTTCACCATCTTCATTTTTAACAATCTCTACATGTGAGATGATAGCAGGACTCATAGTTCTTGAAACAAAAAGTTCAGGAATTGTTGTGTACTCTATACAGTCGATATTCTCACCAATAAGCTCAGCACTTACAGAGTTAATACGAACACCTTTAACACCTACTGTAGCACCAACAGCATCTACTTGAGGGTGAGTTGAAAGTACAGCTATTTTTGCTCTTTCACCTGGAATACGTGCTGATTTTTCAATGATAACAGTACCATCTGCAATCTCAGGAACTTCAAGTTCTAAAAGTGCTTCTAAAAATTTAGGAGATGTACGAGAGAGTTCAATCATAATACCATTTTCTTTGTCCATATTTACACGACGAACAACAGCTTTTACATGATCACCTACTTCAAATATTTCCCCTTTGATACGGCTTTTCATAGGAAGAACAGCACGAATCTCGTCTACTTCAATATAGGTTGCATTTTGATGGTCAACACGTGTTACTCGACCATTAACAATTGTGCCAACTTTTGATTTGTATTTGTTAAATACTTCATCTTCTACAAGTCTTTGAATATGGTATTCAATTTCACGGTGTAGTTGTGATGCTGCCGTTCTTCCATAGTCTTCTAAATCATGGTCAATTTGAAGTTGATCACCAATTTCTACTTGGTCATCATATTCTCTTGCTTCAGAGATGGCAATGTATGCTGGTGCTATCTCTTCGTCTTGAAGTTTCTCATCATCATCTGCAACAACTGTAATTGTTTGTACAATTTTGATACTTTTTGTATCTTCATCAACATTTGCTTCAAAAGCAAAATTTCTATCTATAACTCTTTTTGCAGTTTGAACAAAAGCTGTTTTTAAAGCTTCAAGTACTTTTTCTGGTTGTAGCCCTTTTTCGTGTGCGATCGCTTCTGCGATGTCTAATATTTTTTCCATAATTGTATTCCTTAAATGTTCAAGAAATCTTTCTAACAATGATAATTAATTGGGGGATTTCTTAATGAAGTGCATTATTATATACTATTTGTACTAAAAACATCTTTAATTAGCTTTTTAGTCGTTTTGTACTATAATGCAGAACTTTATAATAAATGACAAAAGGAAAAATAGTATGGATTTAAAACTAGCTCGTACAGATTTAAACGTAAAACCAAAGAAAGTAGATCTTGAAAAATTAGAAGCTACAATGGCAAAAGAGGATAGTGTGATTTTCTATTTTGATAGAGAAAATTCACATAAAGATTTACTTGCACTTCAAGATCATTTTGAAGCACAAGGAAAAAGTTTTTATATGAGTGAAGTAAAATATGGACTTGCAGATAATGATTATATGTACCAAGTTCATATTATGAACTAAGCAAAGAGTTTTTTATGAGTAAAAAGTTATTTATTGAAACACTAGGTTGTGCTATGAACTCTCGTGATTCTGAGCATATGATTGCAGCATTGAGAGATAAAGAGGGGTATGAAACAACAACTGACCTTCAAGAAGCTGACCTGATTTTGATAAATACATGTTCTGTCCGTGAAAAACCAGTTGCAAAACTTTTTTCTGAACTTGGTGTTTTTAAGAAAAAAAGAAAAGAGGGTGCAAAGATTGGTGTTTGTGGTTGTACAGCATCTCATCTTGGTGATGAGATTATCAAAAGAGCACCTTATGTAAGTTTTGTACTTGGGGCTCGAAATGTTTCTAAAATTACAGAAGTTTTACATAAAGAAAAAGCTGTTGAAGTTGATATTAATTATGATGAGAGTGAATTTGCTTTTGATGATTTTAGAACATCTCCATACAAAGCATATATTAACATTTCGATAGGGTGTGATAAACAGTGTACTTTTTGTATTGTGCCAAAAACACGTGGAGATGAGATCTCTATTCCAGATACACTTATTATTCAAGAAGCGAAAAGAGCTGTTGCAAATGGGGCAAAAGAGATTTTTCTTTTAGGTCAAAATGTAAACAATTATGGTCGTCGTTTTAGTTCTGATGAGTATGAAAAAGTAAACTTTACAGAGCTGTTACGTAGACTTTCAAAAATAGAAGGTCTAGAGCGTATCCGTTTTACATCACCACACCCATTTCATATGGATGATGAGTTTATAGAAGAGTTCGCAACAAATCCTAAAATTTGTAAGTCTATGCATATGCCACTTCAAAGTGGAAGCTCAAAAGTACTCAAAGATATGAAACGTGGGTATACAAAAGAGTGGTTTTTAAATCGTGTTGCGAAGTTACGAGCTATGTGTCCTGAAGTGAGTATATCTACTGATATTATTGTTGCTTTTCCAGGGGAGAGTGATGAAGATTTTGCTGAAACTGTTGATGTTGTGAAGCAGGTGGAATTTGATCAGATTTTTTCTTTTAAATATTCTCCTCGTCCAGAAACGGAAGCACAACACTATACAAATGTTGTTGATCCTGCTGTTGCTTCTGAGAGACTCTCTTATTTGCAAGCACTTTATACTGAAATCTTAGATAAAAAAAGTAAAAAACAACTCGGTAAAGTTTATAGTGTTTATTTTGAAGACTTAAATGCTGATGGTTATGTTTCTGGACGTACAGACAATAACCTTGTTGTTAAGGTAAAAGGTTCAGAAGAGCTTTTGGGTACTTTTAAAGATGTGAAAATTACACAAACAGCAAGAACTATCTATACAGGTGAGATAGTTGCTTAAAAAACTTTCTCGCTCTTTTGCTCTTATAGTTGTACCTTTTTTAGGTGCACTTCTCATTCGTTTTTTAGGATTGACAAACAAAAAAGTTTTTCATGCTCCCAAAGATATCAGTGATGAGAGTGTGGTTATTGCATTTTGGCATGGAGAGCTTTTGATGATGCCTTACATGTATAGATTTTATAGAAAAGATAATGTAAGAGCAAAAGTGATTATATCTGAGCATTTTGATGGAAATCTTATAGCAAAAACCCTTTCTTATTTTGGTCTCGGTACTATTCGTGGTTCTTCTACACGTGGAGGTGTTAAAGCACTTATAGAGTCATTAAAATGTTTAAAACAAGGGTATGATATTGGTATCACTCCTGATGGTCCTAAAGGACCTCGTCACTCTGTAAGTGACGGGATGATAGTGATGGCAAAAAAAGCAGATGTAAAAGTTGTTTTTGTTGAAATTATTCCCTCAAAGTATTGGCAATTACGCTCTTGGGATAAATTTACAATTCCAAAACCATTTGGACGTATTGATTATTATATCAGTGAAGCGTATGATATAAAAGATATGGAATTAGAAGAAGCAAGAACTTTTATACAAAAGGGGCTTTTAAACCATGAACGTTAAATCTCTTCTTTTTTTTGCCCTCAGTTTTATTTTTGCAATGGTTGTGTACTTTGTATTAAATCCCTCCTATGAAAAATCTTTAGAAGCAAAATACTATTATGAAATTGGTGACTATACAGAAGCATATACGAGAGCAAGTGAAGCTTTTAGCCAAGATCAATATAATCGTATGGCATCTACCATTATGGCACAGTCAAAGATAGCTATGAAGTATACCAAGTATATTAATCAAGCAAAAGAATATATGCAAGAGATTAATGCTATGGCAACACAAGAAACTCTAAGCGATGCAGATAGAGCAAAGATTAAGATGATGAGTGAGATTATGGTGAAGTCTTATAAAAAGTTGGCACCAAGTGTGATTACAGATGAAGCTTTGACACAAGAAGCCTTACAATATTATAAAGATTTTGAGAACCTTCTTGAAAAAGTTAATCACTAAAGAGCAAAAAGAGTTCTTACTCTATTTACTCGAGCATAAAGGTTATTCAAAACTTACTGTTGAAACATATAGACAAGCTCTAGAAGAAGCTTTTAGTTTTATAGAAATAGAGTATGAAAATGGGATATATACTTTTTCTTTAATGCCTTATCGTATTCATATAGCCTCTTTAAATCCAAAAACTATCACAAAAAAGTTAAGTGCTGTACGAAGTTTTGTAAAGTATCTTAATGATAATGGTCAAAAAGTAGTCTTGAAATCAGATGAAAGTATCAAAGTTGCTAAAACACTTCCTAAACCCATTAGTGACAAATATATTCAAGAAGCATTACAAGAAGCAACGTTAGAAGAGCAACTACTTGTTGTGATGCTTTATACTTTAGGGTTACGTATTTCAGAATTAGCAAATTTGAAAATTGATGATATTTCAGGTCAATGGGTACGTGTAATGGGAAAAGGGCAGAAACAACGAGATATTCCCCTTTTAGAGGTTACACAAAAGTTATTACAGCATTATTTCGAGAATTACCATCCAAAAAAATTTCTTTTTGAAAAAAAAGGCGAAAAATTAAGCGAAAATAGTTTAAGATATATGTTAACTAAAATTTTTCGCCGTGTAGGCTTAAAGGTTACACCTCACCAATTAAGGCATTCTTATGCGACTGCATTACTTAATGGTGGGGCTCCTATCGTTGATGTAAGTGAATTACTCGGACATTCATCGATGGCGACAACGCAAATATATACTAAATTAGGGAGTGCATTGAAACAGCAAAACTATAACAAAGCACACCCTTTATGTGGGATTGGCTCGTAGTGTTTTCTCGGATTTTGGAAGCTTTATATAACAAAGTTCTTATTAATATTGTTCAGCAGGGGACAAAAACAATTGTATATGTTGAAGTTCTTGCAAAAAAAGATGTAAAGAACCATGCTTATAAAGAGTTCGATATTATAGAACCAAATGCTGAGATGATAGATTTTATTCAGCAGTATATAAAAGAGTCTCCTTATTATTATGTGTCCTTTTTAGATAACTCTTCAGCACAAGGTGCTGCTCCTACATGCTTAAAAAGTAAATTTTCCCTTTATTTTGATATAGATATTCATAAACATAAGTGTTTTGAGAATAAATGGAGTTTTTATACACCTAAAGAGGATTTGCAAGCAGTACAAAAAAGATATCGAAATTTTGGTATTGATTACATTTTTTCACCGTTCATTTTACTTCATAATTTTTTTAAAGATAAAATTTCATCACATATAGCTCTTTTTGTTCTTGTGGAGGAAAATGCTATTTGTGTAAGTGTTTTTGAACATTCTGAACTACTCTATGCTCGTTATATGCCAATGCAAAATGATGAAGAGGATATGCTTCTTAAAAATGATATTGAAGATGAAGAGGAGTTAGAAGAGCTAGAAGATCTTTCATTTGATGATAATGAAAGTATAGATTTAGAAGATATAGATGTAGATGACCAAATAGAAGCTCTTGAAGATTTTGGAGAGATAGAAGATTTGGGTGATATTGAAGATCTCGATGCTCTTGAGGATATTGATCAGTTTGCGGATCATAAGGATATAGAAGAGGAACTTTTAGAGAGTGATGAAGAGTTAAGTGAAGATAATGAAGAGAATTTTACACAGGATTTTCAAAGATTTTCTCTTATAGAAAAAGCAATAGGTTATTTTTATAATGATGATAAGTATGAAAGTAAATTTATAGAAAATATTTATTTAGCTGATACTATAGGGGTAAGCAGTGATTTGAAAAAGTTTTTAGAAGAGGAACTTTTTTTAAATGTTTATATTAGAAAGACAGATATCTGTGTAGAACTTAGTGAGCTTACAAAAGAGGAGTTAGGTATATGAACTATAGTTATATCGAGCCTCGTAAAAAGACACCTTTTACAGCAGAATTTCAATTAATAGCAAGTTTTTTTGGTGTAAGTATTTTAATGCTTTTACTAACGTATAGTTTCTTACTCTACAAAGATTATACGTTTAAGAATGAAAAGAAAAGAATGATTCAAGAGAGAATATTTTTACAAAATGAGATAGCAACGATTAATGAAAAAATCAGCTATATTCAAAAACAGTCTGTTCTTGCTGAAAAAATACATACACAAAATATGGTACTTAAAGATTCTATTGCCAATTTATTTGATTTGGTTCCAGAAAGAATCACACTTTCAAAAGCTATTTTAATGAAAAATGGACTCATTTTACATGGTATAACACCTACCAAAGATGTGTATAACTTTATGTTACAAGCACCACTTCGTTCAATTTTTCAAAAAACATACAGTAGTTTTTATCCTGCAAAAAATGGGTGGTACTATTTTGTTTCTACAAACTATATGGATGATAATACAGATGAGGAGTTAGATATTGAAGATTAATATATCACGTCATACTCTTTATATGATACTTGTTTCAGTATTTTTACTACTTTTTGTGTTGTTATTTTCCTTTTTTGTACTTATCCCTGAGGGGCAACACTATAGAGAGAAGCGTTTAGAGTTAAAAAAGGCAACTTTAGAATATCAACAGTATAAAGATTATCATGATGAACTTATGGCAAACCTTAAAGATTTACAACATAAAAACAGACATATTATTACTGCTTTTGATACAATTTTTAATCCTGATAGATTTCAAAAACTTAACAAAAGCTATTTTAGCTCTTTAACACTTTCAAAATTGACACGAGAAAAAGATGAAGATGGTTTTGCTGTGTATGAGGTCAATACATCTTCTCATATCAGTAGTCCAAAAAACTTTTATGACTTTTTAGATGGAGTCAATAAAAGTGACTGGATTATAGGAGTAAATTTTCCTATAAACTTTCAAAGAGATGGAGAGATGATTCACTCCTCTTTTACAATGAAAGTTTATGCTAACAATCGAGATACCAATAAAACTACATCTTCATTACAAAAAAGATAGGCTCGTAGTTTAGGGTCTATTTTTAACTTTCTCATCTTCTCTTTAAATGTTTTTGGCAGAGGTGTCTGTGTCTGGAGATAGGGCGCAATAAAAATATAGTTTTGTGTTTGCGTCACAATATATTTACGACCAAGAACACACCCTTTTTCAAGAGAGTTTAAAAGTTTTCTCTCTTGTGCTGTGATGATATGCCCAAGAGATTTAAGATACTTGTCTATCGCATAGAGGTTACTTCGAGAGGAGGAGCTCACTTGAAAGTAGGCAAACTCTTTGTAATGTAGAACATCAATAGGCTCAATGAGCTCTTGCGTGTCATTATCTATATACTCAAAACTTTTGGCTATCCCTTTTTTATATTTTTTAAAAAGGGGTTGTGCAAAAGTATGGCGAAAATAGTTCCTTGTATAGCGTTGATTGTCATTACTCGCATCATGAAAGTAATGATGGTTTGATTGCTCTAAAAAAGCAAGTAAATCCTCTTTATCTACATGAAGAAGTGGTCGTACAAGGGTATAGTTTTTTCTTTTTTCTATCATCTGCATACCTGCAAGTTCTACACAACCAGCACCTTTGCACAGTTGCATTAAAAACCATTCAAGTCTATCACCCAAATGGTGTGCAGTGAGGAGATTTTCATAGTGATATGTATTGATAAGCTCCTCAAAAAAACTGTAGCGAATCTCTCGTGCTTGTGCTTCAAAGTTATGTGTGATATTTTCTGCTTTATAGAGATGACATCTAAGGTTATACTCTTTGGCAAGTTTTTGTGCATACGCAACCTCTTGCTTACTTTGCTCCCGTATACCATAGTCAACAATTGCGATGTCAAAAGTGATGTTGTGTTTGAGTAAAAGAAAAAAAAGAGCTGTTGAATCTCCTCCGGCAGAAAAAGCCAGAAGATTTCTACTCTTTTGAAGAAGAGATTTAGTTTTGTTGTGAAGCATTGTCAACTGTAGCTGTTAAAATATCGCCTACAAGCTCAGTAATTTTTGCTTTGTATGGTTGTGCAAATTGAAGTTCTTTTGAGTCGTCAATTCTATCGTTTACATAGATTTCACCATCAATTTCAGGTGCCCACAAAAGTTCTCGTGCTGAGAGTAAAAACTCATGTTCATCACTCTCTCCATCTATTACAATGTCACGGGTTTTTCCAATTTCATTTTTAAGAGATTGTTGTGTACATGTAGCAGCAATATCACCTAAAATCTGTGCTCTTTGAGTTTTTGTTTCTTCATCTATTTTGCTTTCAGTCATATCGTATGCTGTTGTTGTCTCTTCATCTGAGTAGCTAAAAACATTGATACGGTCAAAACCAAACTCTTGAGCAAATTGACACATCTCATCAAACATCTCTGGTGTTTCACCTGGGTGTCCGACAATAAAACTTGTACGTACAAAAGAATTAGGAAGAGCTCTCATATAGTTAAGAAGTTCTAAAGTTTTTTCTTTGCCAAAACCTCTTTTCATAATGCGAAGCATATCATCGTTAATGTGTTGAATTGGCATATCGAAGTAGTTATGAAAAACTTTACTTTTTGCGATATTTTGTAAGAGTTTTATTGTTGTAGTTGATGGATAAAGATACAAGATCCTTGCACTTTTAACACCTTCTATCAATTCTATTCTTTGTATAAGTAAAGAGAGCCCATCTTGAATATTTTGGTCACGAAGATAAGAACTTGAGTCTTGAGAAACAAATGAAAAGTCCCAATATCCTTGTGCTACAAGTGCTTCTACCTCTTTTGCAATAGAGTCTAAATCTCTTGAGTGAAGTTTCCCTTTAAAACTTGGTATGGCACAAAAACTACATGCTTGATTGCATCCTTCTGAGAGTTTGATGTAGGCATGGTAGGTAGAACCTGTAACTACCCTCTCAGCACCATCTATAAGGTAAACTTCTTCGGAGAATCGGCTTTTTTTCTCGGCTAAAAGTTCATCAATTTTATCGTAATCCCCAACACCAGTAAAGATATCTACTTCAGGAATTTGCTCTTGAAGTTCCTCTTGATAACGTTCAGAAAGACACCCAGCCATGACAAGTAAAGAATCTTCCTTTCTTCCTTCATGCAAAGAGAGAACAGTGTTAAGAGATTCCTCTTTTGCTGCATCTATAAAGCCACATGTATTGACGATGATAACATCAGCTTCTTCATTGTTTTGTGTTAATTCAAAGTTTTTAAGTCGTCCCATCATCACTTCGGTATCGACAAGGTTTTTAGTACACCCTAGAGAGACTATGTGGAGTTTGTTTGCCATATTACTTCTTTTTTAGCAAATTATAGCGTATAATCGCTTTATGAAAAACTATGATGTAATAATTTTGGGTGCAGGGGCAAGTGGTCTGATGTGTGCTGGTAATATCAGCCCAAAAAAATCGGTAGCTATTGTTGAGGGTAATGACAAAATTGCCAAAAAAGTGAAAATATCGGGTGGTGGTAAATGTAATATTACCAATATTGCTGTGAGTGAAAAAAACTATGATGGTGATGAACAACTTGTAAAAACGGTTTTTAAAGGGTTTAACCAAGCGAAGCTTTTACGCTTTTTAGAACGTAATAGGATTAACTTAGAACTTCGAAAAGGGCAGTACTATTTTTGTGAAGATGGTTCTGATGCAATTATAGAAGTTTTACAAAAACAGGCAAAACATGCAACTTTTTATATGGAGCATAAGATTATAAAACTCTCAAAAGAGGGTGAGTTTTTTATTCTTCAAACAGACAAAACTACTTTATCTGCACATAAAGTAGTTGTAGCAACGGGTGGCAAGAGCTTTGCAAATCTTGGTGCAACAGATATAGGCTTACAAATAGCAAAAGATTTTGGCTTACATGTAAGAGAATTTTCTCCAGCTCTTGTTGGACTTACGGTACAAAAAGAGCAGTTTTGGATGAAAGATTTAAGTGGTTTGAGTTGTTTTGTGCATATACATGTAAACAATAAAATTTTAAAAGAGGATATGCTTTTTACTCATAAAGGTATCAGTGGACCTGCTGTTTTATCAGCTTCTTTATACTGGTATAAAGGGGAGATAAGTGTTGACTTTTTACCCAAGCATAACATTAATGAACTTTTAGAAGGAAAAAAGCTTGTAAGCTCGATAATTCCTTTACCAAAAAGACTTTCAAAGGCGATACTAAAAGCCTTACATGTAAGCGATATAGA
>Ga0256828_1001250_pt1 | contig 16020 bp, 13 predicted proteins | sample CV88metaG_FD_185993 | JGI IMG/M metagenome (GOLD analysis project Ga0256828, IMG submission 185993) | Hydrothermal vent microbial communities from East Pacific Rise, Pacific Ocean - CV88 | ecosystem: Environmental > Aquatic > Marine > Hydrothermal vents | place: Pacific Ocean: East Pacific Rise...
CTCATAAAATTTCAGAGCTTTGTTGAGTACCAAAAGTTGAGGTAACTCCCCTACTTTTCCTTCTGAGAGCTTAATATCTTCAGCAGGAAACTCTAACCCTGCATTAGCTCTTTTCCCCTTTTTATAGTCTATATAGGCTTTAAGTTCAGAAAATGGAAAGGTCTGCTCTTTTGGATGAGGCATATCATCAAAGTCTATGTATTGTAAATCTAAGGTGGTACTCTTCTCACCTAAAAAGAGGTTTAAGGCTGTATATAGTCCTACTATAACAGCATTTCTTTTTGCACCCTCTTCGGTGGTATAGGCTTTATGGTAAAGGCGTATCGCCACATCATCAGGATACTCTTCTGCTTCTAAAGGCATAAAAAGAATCTCATCGGGGTTAATGTTTACCTCGGCTAGAGTAAAGTTAAAGTCTAAACCTTGTACTGGTTTAAGAGCTGTAAACTCCCAAGTGCCTATGCTAGGAGCTTCTTGAACCAAGGCATAAGCATCAGCAAAATACTCTTTGTTTCCTTGTGCTGTTATAACCAACTCTTTTTTCTCTTGACTTGCAGAAACTTCTACGAAAAGCCCCTCCGAAAACTTCTTTAGCTCTTTGGTTATGGCATCTAAAAGCTCTACTGACTCTTCTGCTTTTTGTTCATAGGTCTCATTAAAATTACTGTAACGTGTATGATTTTGCTCAAACCACTCCCAAAATGCTTTTTTGTTATCCACTATCTTTTTCCTCTTTTACTCTTGTTGTCTTTTTTCTTACTTTTGCTTGGAGTCTCTTTTTTGGGTTTCGCTGCATCGTAAGCTTTAAAAGCATCTCTTTTGGTCACTTTACGTTTTTTCTGATGAACAACTTTAACTTCTCTTTTCTTACCAAAAGCTCCATCGGTCTTCTTCTTAATATCTTTGGTTTTTCTAGCACCTCTTTGTGCTTTTTCTACCTTTGGTGTGTAGCCATCTATCTCTACTCGTTCTATGGCTTTACCTATAAGGCGTTCTACATCTTTCATGGCTATCTCCTCTTTAGGAGAGAGTAAGGTTATGGCTAAACCCTGTTTCCCTGCTCGACCTGTTCGCCCTATTCGGTGTATGAAGTCACCTGTCACATGAGGTATGTCATAGTTTATAACCACTTCTAAACTTGGTATGTCTATACCTCTTGCAGCGATGTCTGTAGCAACAAGTACTCTGGTTTTCCCCTCTTTAAACGCCTCTAATGCTCTAGCCCTTACACCTGAACTTTTGTCACCATGTATGACAAAGGTTTTAAGACCACTAAGGTTCAACTCTTTTGCCACCTCATCTGCCTCTTGTTTTTTACGAACAAAAACCAAAACTTGTTGATAGTTTTTAGAACCTATTAAAAAAGATAGAAGTTCCATTTTAAGCTCACGACTCACAGGGTGAATGACCTGCTTTACATTTTTAGCTGAGGTTCCCATGCTGTCAACCTCTATAAGTTTTGGTCTATGGAGTATCTGCTCTGCTAACCTTTTTACAGAGCCTGAAAGCGTTGCTGAAATAAGTACATTTTGTCGTTTCTGTGGAAGATGAGCAATAACCTGTGTCACCTCATGAACAAAGCCCATGTCTAAAATGGTATCAGCTTCATCAAGTACCAAGTACCCAACCCTCTCTAATGTCAAGTTCTTTTTACCTATATGCTCTAAAAGCCTACCCGAAGTAGCCACAACTATGTCTACTCCTGCTTTAAGTCGGTTGGCTTGTGAAGTCATGTTAGAACCACCATAAAGTACGGTACTTTTTAGAGGTAAATACTTAGCATAAGCCTCTACACTCTCATGAACCTGTCTGGCTAACTCACGCGTAGGAACGATAATGATAGCTTTAGGAGCATGACTTCCCTCTCTAAAATCTTTCATGAGTTCTTGTAGTATGGGTAAAACAAAACCAGCTGTTTTCCCTGTACCTGTTTGGGCTCCAGCCATGATGTCACGACCAGAGAACATAGAAGGTATAAGCTCCTTTTGTATAGGCGTTGCAGACTCGTAACCTTTATCTTTTAAAGCTTTTAATATCTCTTGTGAGAGACCAAGTGTGGCTAATGACATATGATTGACTCTTTATTTTTTTGCGTATTATAGCGTAAGTGCTTTATGCTATAATCTTTTTAAGAACTAAAGGAAACAGATGACGACAAAGCGACCTACTTTTATATTTTTTTATCTTCTACTATTTTTTATTTTAACACCATTGCTTTTAGGATTTTTAAACTTTATACACCCTCTTTTGGACTCTTTTTCTCATTTTAGAATTCAACTACTCTACTTGGTACTTCCACTACTTTTTATACTTATGCTACTGCATGAAAAGAAGTATAGAGTAGTTCATCTTACACTATTTATTATTTTTGCTATCTATCTCTACATGATTAGCCAACCTTTTCAGCCAAATTTAGACCCGAATAAAACAAAGAGCTTTAAACATATGCAGTTTAATCTAAATTTTCGAAATCAAAAAATGGAGAAATTTACAGAGTTTATAAAAAACAATCCTATGGACATTATAACCCTACAAGAGGTTACAGATGAGCATAGAGAAATTTTAGAAAAATTAAAAGTAGATGGTCTAGCAATAGAACTTTCACGTGACTTTCCCTTTTTAGCACAAAAAAAAGGTGAATATCCTTACCAAGCTTATTGTAATTTTAGAGCAGTAGGTGCTGTGGCTGTTTTATCTAAATATCCATTTGAGACAGAAGCTGTCTGCTTAAATGGTGCCACATGGGCAAAGGTTCACTTACCTGACCTAACACTCAATGTTTTCTCTACCCACCTCTACTGGCCCTACCCTCACCATCAGCCAGAGCAAGTTAAAGAGCTTCTTCCTGTTTTAGAGAGCATTCCTACGCCTACACTGATATCGGGTGATTTTAATGCTGCCCCATGGAGTTATGCTGTAAAAGAGATTGCTTTAGCATCACATACCCATGTGGTAGAGGGATTACGCTGGTCTATTGAGTTAAAGAGTCAACTTCCACTACTTCCTTTTATGAAGTTACCTATTGACCATTTACTAGTTTCTGATGAGTTTGAAGTTAAGAGTATAAAAGTAGAAGATGGTTTAGGTTCTGACCATCTTCCTATTGTTACTAAGGTTGAGTATTAAGCTCTATAAATTTATCTTTTTTATTGTCCATATTTGACATAAGTAGTTTAAACCATTTATGGACATAAGAGGAAAACCAAATAGTTAAAGGTAATATTACTAATAGTGAAATAAAAATATTAGATTTAATATGAAGTATTTCTATAATCATACTATTTAATAAAAGATAAATTATCATATGTACCAAATAGAGTTCATAGGATATATGTCCAATATAAATCAAAAATTGTTTCAGAGGTTTTATAATGCTACTTGATACTGAGAATATAAATGCTGCAAGACTTGCATAACCTATAGAGGCTGGTATATCATTAAATGTTTGACCTATACGTCCTCCCTTTAATGCCATAAGTGCCATAAGTAATATTCCTCCTATCGCCACTGAGATAAGTACTAGATTAGACTGAAGCCAAATTCTTTTATTTTTTTCTTTATAAAGTTTTGCCAATACCATACCTGCTGAAAACTCCCATAAAAACTGTAAGAAGAAACTATTATATATTCTTTCATCTGCCAAATTAAAGTAGGTAATTGTTAACCAGTAAGAAACCGATATAAGAAGTGTTATTACGATAAAACCCAAACTATTCATTCGATCTCTCAAGGAGACTAAAAACGGGAATACAATATAAAACTGTATAATTGTTGACAAAAACCAAAAATGATAACCAAAACTCACCATGATACTTTCATCAAACATTTTATAAAAAAACAAATGCCCAAATAAAGCATAAAGAGTAGCATCTTTATAAAAAGGAAATATCATATTAATTATATATATAGCTACTATAACAATATAATAAGGTATAAGAATTTTTATAAACCTTTTTTTATAAAATTTACTTGCATTAACTTTTGTAGATAATCCAAGACCAAACCCTGACAATACAAAGAAAAGATGTGCTCCACTTCCTCCAATCATTATAGCCTTCTCCCAAATACCTGAAACATATGGTTGACTAAAATGAAAAACTACTATTGATAATATTGCAAATCCTTTTGCAAAATCAATAAAATCTAACCTCTCTTTCTTCATATAACATCCCTTTTAATTATAATATTAAACTATTGTATTACTTGAAAACTTAAAAAAACAATCATATAACTCATAATAATGACAATTACTATCTTATGCTAGAATTATTTAAATGAATATTAGATATTAAAACATTATCAAACATAATTATATATTAACTATACAAAGTTCACTCTCACCATTGCTCTGTTTCTCTATTTTTATTTGAGTCTTTATCTTCTCTTTTAGTTGAGGTATATGAGATATAACACCTATGATTTTACCATTAAAATTAAGGTTGGATAAGGTCTCTATGACCAGTTCGAGACTCTCCTCATCTAAAGTCTCAAATCCTTCATCTAAAAAGAGTGTATTTATTTCTACTTGTTCAGAGTTTATATCTAATAGTCCAAGAGATAAAGCCAAACTCACAATAAAACTCTCCCCACCAGAAAGGGTCTTTACCCCTCTTCTACTTTCATTTTTATTTAAATCTATAACCTCTAACTCAAGGGTACTTGCATCTTTTATATCTAGAAGATAACGTTTATTTAACTTTTTAAGATAAGAATTTGCCAATGAAATAAGTGTAGTAAGTGTCTGACCTTGTACATACAACTGATACTTTTCTCCATTTTCTGAACCTATCAAATCATTGAGCTTACTCCATTCAATAATTATACGTTCTTGCTCTTCTAATGAGTTCTCTTCCTCTTCTCGTTTTTTTATATTTGCTTTATCTTGAGCTATCTGCTCTTTTATAAGACCCAACTCTTGATTTAAAACAGATAACTTCTGAACTACTTTATTTTTCTCTTTTTCAAGCGTATCAAAACTAAGAAGTTTTAACTTTTGTTTCTTCTCTAACTCTTCCATACTCGAAAAGTAAAGAGCTTTTTGCTGTTCGAACTTATTTTTTAAATTTTTAAAATCTTCATAGCTCTCTTGTTGCTCTTTTGATTTTTTATCCAACTCTGCACTGTAACCTTCTATACTTTTTTCACCCATTAATGCTGACCTATTTTGTTTCATAAGAACCATGTCACACTCTTGAATGGAAGCTCGTTTTTTAAGGGAACGTAAACTCTCTTCTATATATGTTTTTCTAGAGATATTTTGCATCTTTTGACCCTCTATAGGTGTCATTTTTTGCATTAACTCTTTTAACTCTTTACTCAGTTTTTCATACTGTGTCTTTTTAGCATCTAAAATCATAAGTGAATTGGCATCCAGTTCCACATTATAATTACGTAGTGTTTTAATAAGATAATAGTTTAACTCTTTGATTTTTGTTTGAAGGGTCTCTTCTATCTCTTTTCTATTTTTATTTTTTTGAATCTGTACTCTTAATTTTGAGAGTTCTTCACGTGAACTACTTAGATTACTTTTTAACATACTCAACTCATCTCGCTGGTACTTAAAGCTACTGAGTTGTTTTTGTACACCCTTTTGCTCATCTTTGAGTGCATGAACATCTCCTTTTACATCACGAAGGGGCATAAATATTTTTTTCTCTTCTAAAAGCTTCTCTTCTATATGTTTTACTTCTGATTGGAGTTCGACTATCTTCTTCTCATTCTCTATATAAGCTATAAGAAGTTTCTCATGTTCTGCTCTTTTCTCTTTAAGTAAAGCTTCTGTTCTATTTGGCTCTATCTTTTCAGAAAAGAGGGGATGCTCTTTAGAACCACAAAGTGGACAAGGTACATTATCTTTTAACTCTGCTCTATCTTTTTCATAGTCAATAATTCTTTTTTCTAAGAGCATCTTCTCTTCAAGTTGGGTTACTATTTCAGCTATGTCACTTTTTTCTTTATCTATTTTGCTGTTTTGTGATTTTATACCATCAATTCTAAGTTCAAGCTCTTCCTTTAACTTAGTTAATGATACCTGACTCTTCTCTATACGCTCTTTTTCAAGCAGTTTAGAAATCTTATTTTCTAAAATAAAATTTTGTTGCTCAATTCTTTCCATATTTTGAGTTTTAATTTTTCGATCTAACTCAAAAAAAGTTTTCTCTAATACGGCTACTTTTTTACTTAATTCACTGTCATCCAACTCTTCATATGCCATTGATTGAAACTTCTTTAGCTCAACCTGATACTTATTTCTCTCATTGTATTTACTTGCTATTAGTGTATGATTTTGCTGAAGATGTGTCATATTTGTAAAAGATTCTAGCTCTTTTTTTAGAAGTGTCTGACGTACATTATAAGCAGAGAGTTCTTCATTGTTTTTCTTAATATTTTGCTCTATAAACTTAAGCTCTTTTTGCGTTCTATCAATCTCACCTTTTACATTAACAAAATTTTTATTTGAAAATAATAACTCATGATCTAATAATTTTGCCTGTTCTATCTTTTTCTTTTCAGCCACAGAAAATTGCATAAAGTTTTCATACTGCTTCTCTTCAGTTTGTCTACTTATCAAAATCTTTTGAAGACGTTCAAGTTCAGCTTTATAAACTTTTGACTCTTGAGTCAGTTTATCAAAAGCTACTTTTTCACTATAGGTGTGCATAAGTTTATCTATGTTGTAGTTACTTTTCTCTTTTTCTAGAACCAGTACTCTCTCTTCTAAAGCTTTACGTTTTTGAGGTTCTAAATAGACCAAATTTTTAAGAGATGCTTCCATTCTCTCAAAAGTCTTACGCTCTTTCGTCGCTCGTTGAAAAATATTTTTAGAAATGTCTGCATACACCTCTGTAGAGACAACTCTTTCTAAGAACTGTAAACGCTCTTGGGGTTCTGACTTTAAAAAATTATCAAAGAGACCTTGCGAGAGAACCATAGACTGGGTAAACTGCTGAAAGTTTACACCTATGAGCTCTTCAACTTTAGTACAAACAGCACTGATACCTTTACAAAGTAATGAATTACTCGCATGTAGATACATGTTATTTAAGTATTCATCCCCTTTGTTTTTCTGTTCAAATCGACTTCTATATTTTCTACCATTAACCTCAAAAGTCACTTCACAAAAAGAGTCTTCAGTATCAGAGCTTATCAGCTCCGATACATCTCTTTTTAAACGTGTGGTTTGTGCATAAAGTGCTAAAGTTATGACATCGAGAATGGTACTTTTACCAGCACCTGTCACACCTGTAATAGTAAAAATTTTATCTTGAAAGTGTGTACTTGTGAAATCAATCTCGTTCTCACCACGTAAGGAATTAATATTTTTACATTTAAGTTGCAATATCTTCATTATTTCATCTCTTTTATAATTTCATTATAAAGCTTTAGCAGTCGCTCTTGTTCTGCTGTTTCTAACGCTTTAATTCGTTTTAAAAATGTCTCTTCTATTTCTTTAGAATTTATAGTTTTTTTTGAAGTTTTCTTAGTATTATGCATTTGAAGGTCTTTCATAGTCTATTGATTAATTTTTTAAAAGATTTTATCTTATTTTCATTAAATAAAATGGTTCTATAAAGATTAAATCTTTTCCTTTATAGTTTTAATAGAGTATTTGAAAGCTCTATATCTCTAATTATCTGCTCTTTCAAAGCTTCTAATCCATCAAACTTCCTATTCTCTCGAATAAACTCAACAAACTCTATCTCTACCATACCGGAAACGACACCTATGTCTTGACCTATAATATGTGTCTCTATGGCAAAAGAACCATCTGTTGTAACACGAAGTCCTAAAAAGCTTACTGAGTCTAGCCATTTTTCAGCTATTTTAGTACGTGTAGCATAGACTCCATTTTTAGGTAATTTATAATCATAAACATTCATGTTCAGTGTAGCCACCAGCTTTTTCTTACCTAAACCTTGCCCTGAGACGACTTTTCCAGCTATCGTATAGTTACGGTTAAGAAGCTGATTGACCAGCTCTATTTTACCTTCATCTAAATAACATTTTATGGTACGTGAATGCACCGATATATTAGCTGACTTTACTTCTGAAACCACTACAACTTCTCCATGAAAAAGCTCTTTTAGTAGTTGGGTATTACCCTCTTTTTTATAGCCAAACTCAAAGTCATATCCTACTACTATGGTTGTAAGTTTTGGAAAGTCCTCTTTGAGCTTTGCTACAAAAGCTTTTGCACTTAAAGATTTAATATACTCAAAGTGGTAAAAGAAACAAGGCTGTTCTATAAAAAATGAGCGTCTATACCCCGGAGTTAAATACCCTCCATTTCTCTCTACTATTACCACTGCTTCAACTTGGTCTAGTAAAGCTCTGTGTCCTAGGTGAATCCCATCAAATGAACCGATGGCTATTGATTTTATACTGTTTTTGTACAACGATGTTCCTATTTTTTAAAATGGTAAATATACTCGATATTTCCCGACTTACCTGCCAGTTTTGAGGGCGTACTATAACATAAGTTCCAGCCCAACTCAACTGTTTTGGCTTCAAATGTTTCTATGGCTTCTTTTATGGCTTCTTGGTTTACTACCACACCTCGACTATCACGCTTAACCCCTCGACCTACTTCAAACTGTGGCTTAAAAAGCAGTATCATATCGGCTGAGGCTAAACGGTCAATAGCCTCTATAATCTGTAAAATAGAGATAAACGAAACATCACAAGTGACTACATCAAAAGGCTCTGTAGATTTAAAGTCTCGAATATCTGTCTCTTCAAATATGGCTACTTTTTCATGCTCACGTAGAGAATGGTGTAATTGGTTGGATCCCACATCAACACAAGCCACAGAGGCTACAGCGTTTTCTAAAAGTATCTGTACAAATCCACCCGTACTCGAACCAATATCTAAAGCTCTTTTTCCTGCCAAATCCATACTATACTCTTCTAAAAACAACTCCAACTTTTTAGCTGCACGGCTGACATAAAATTTCTCTTGGTCTATGTCTATGTTGGTACTTTCATCACATTTATGTGATGCCTTGGCTACCACACCATTGACAAATACCTTACCTCTTTTTATGGCATCTAAGGCACGGTTTCGACTCTCAAAGTAACCTTTTTCTACCAAATACTTATCTAGTCTCATCATCTCTCCAAAACATCTTTTATATCGGCTAAGGCAATATACTTCACCGTACGTCCCTCTTTAAGTGGGGCAAGTAACTTTAACGAAGCCAACTCATTGAGGTACTTACGGGCTGTATTAGCAGAGACATCATAAGCATGAACTATCTCTTTAGCTGTAAATACCCGTCCAGGGTTTTTCATGGCTTTTTTTACAATATTTTTCTGAATAAAATTCAAAGCATCTGCCATACGTGAGTTTTCTAAAAGGTCAACCACCTCTTCAAACTCACGGCTCTTCTCATCAAGATACTTAAACAACTCATCCATAGAACGAAGTATAATATCTACTTGATAGTAGAGAAAGTAAGTTAAATCGCTCTCATCTATCTCGGTATAGAGATATGCCATGCCATACTTTACAGGTGCCTCTTTTAAAAGTTTTGAAATAGAAAGATACTCAAAAAATTCAAAACCATTTTTTAGCATAAACCAGTAAAAAATCGCCCGTGCTGTTCGTCCATTGCCATCGGCAAAAGGGTGTTCGTACCCTATCATAAAGTGTAAAATAATCGCTTTCACTATGGGGTCGATAAAGTCATCACCACCCTCACCTGAGTGAATGGTATTGGCAAAATCACAAAGACGCTCTAAACGCTCTTCTATCTCAACATGAGGAGGTGGATAGTGTAAAACTTCCCCATCAACCCCGTCCGAGATAACTATCTCGTCATCTTCTCTAAATTCCCCAGGAATAACCCCATTTTGTGACGTTCCTGCTGTGGCTATTTTATGAAAATGCTTTATCATTTCTATACTTAATGGTGCATCTAAAAGCTCTTTAAGTTCAGTCATAAGTATGTAGTTGTTCATAATCATCAACTCATCTTCAGAGCGTGGCTGTCGCTCTTCTACCAACATTTTTTTGGCTACATAACGTGTGGTGGTTGCACCTTCAAGTTGTGCAGAGCTAATTGCCTCTTCCATAATAAGTGAGGAGATAAGAAATTTCTGTTTTACCGAATCATTAGAGGTCATACCCTCACCTGAAAGCTTGGCTATTTTATAAAGTTTGGCTTGTAATGAGTCTGGTTTGCAGTAATGAAAAGCTTCCCCATCTTTATCAATCAAGTCAATAGGCTTACGTTTGGTAAAACGGCACCATTTTGTTACCAACCATGCTTTTTTTACATCATGCTCTTTAGGTACACGCCATCTAAATTTATCCCAATATAAGTAGCGACCTTTATCATCAGTCTCTTTAAAATACTCTATGAGGTATGACTCAGAGTTCATCATGTTTAAAACAACTGCCAAGTTATCAGGAGTAAAGGTTACTGGTGACTTTTCTATGCGAGACTTTGCCATGATTCCTCTTTAACTCAAATTTTTATTTTTGCGTTATTGTAACACATAAGATAATAAAAAAGAGTAAAACACTCCTATATTCTAATGATTTTTATTTAATTTTTTCTTATATTTAAAATATATTTCTCTTTATATAGCTTTTTCCACATTCATTAAACAATGGTTATCTATTCTTAGTTAAGATTCTACAAAATATAATTAAAGGTATATAATATGTCATATAAACTACCAGTAACACTAAGCCTTGCTCTTTTATTATCAGCATGTACTAATGTTACTCCAAAACCACAGGTAACATCAGTAAAAGAAACAAAAGTAATAAAAGCCAAAAGCATGGTTAAAGATACGAAAGTAGTCCATCAAAATATTCAATTGCCTTCAATAATAGATAACAGAGATATACAAGGTAACTATGTCCTTGAAAGAGGTCAAATTAGCTTCGGAGACATCCGAAAAAATATTAATAATTCTGATTTAGTAATTGAAAAATTAGATGATGATAACTTTGGATTTTACTATACTGTTCAAGTAGAAGATCATGAACCCGATGAGTACTTCGGTATTTTCTACTATAAAGATGATAAGTTTGTTCAAAAAGTAATAGCTGATGGAGGTGATGTCTCTTATTATGATAATATAGAATTAATCAAAGAAGATGATAGACTGAAACTAACCATCAAAACAAATCAAGGTAAACGTATTATTATATGGGATAAAATAGAAGATATGGTTCCCTCTACAGAACTTCTAAAAGCAGAAAAAAGTTATAAGGGTGTTTGTAAAGCAAAATATAATAATTTGACTTTTAATTAAAAACTTAATAAAGTATTTTTTTATTAGTTGTGCTTAGATTTAAATGTTTGGGTAAAGGAGCATACGTCAGTATGTAACTGCACCCATCATTTGAAGATGAGTGCAAATAAGAAAAAAAATTAGTTTGTATCTTGATCTACAATTTTATTTGCAGAGATCCAAGGCATCATCTCTCTAAGTTTGTTACCTGTTTGAGTAATAAGCTTAGTTTTATCATTGTTTCTTTCAGCGTTCATTCTTGGGTATCCAGCTTGACCTTCCAAAATAAAGTCTTTAGCAAATCTACCATCTTGAATCTCTGTAAGAATATCTCTCATCGCTTGTTTTGACTCAGCATTGATAACTCTTTTACCAGAAACATAATCACCATACTCAGCTGTGTTAGAGATAGAGTATCTCATGTCAGCGATTCCACCTTCGAACATAAGGTCAACGATTAGTTTTAACTCGTGAAGACACTCGAAGTATGCAAGTTCAGGTGCGTAACCAGCTTCTGTAAGTGTTTCAAAACCAGCTTGTACTAGAGACGCTGCTCCACCACAAAGTACTGCTTGTTCTCCAAATAAATCTGTTTCTGTTTCATCTTTAAATGTTGTTTCAATAATTGCAGTTCTACCACCACCAATAGCTGATGCGTAAGAAAGTGCTAACTCTTTAGTTGTACCACTTGGGTTTTGACCAACAGCAATAAGATCTGGAATACCACCACCTCTTACAAACTCAGAACGTACAGTATGACCTGGTGCTTTTGGAGCAATCATAGTAACGTTAATATCTTTTCTTGGAATTACTCTTCCATAGTGAATGTTAAACCCATGTCCAAATGCAATAGTAGCACCCTCTTGAAGGTTCGGCTCAATCTCATTTTCATAAATCTCTTTTTGGTTCTCATCTGGAAGAAGAATCATAATAACGTCAGCTTTAGCAGATGCTTCAGCAACTGTAAGTGTTTCAAAACCTTTTGCTTCAGCTTTTGCCCATGAAGAACCATCTTTTCTAAGTCCTACAACTACATTTACACCTGAATCTCTAAGGTTTTCTGCGTGTGCGTGTCCTTGTGAACCGAAACCGATCATTGCTACTGTTTTTGACTTGATGATATTGATATCACAATCTTTGTCATAATATACATTTAATGTTGACATTATTTGTTCCTTGAGGTTAAAAAATTTCGCGATTATACCGTAAGCTTACTTATGGATATTTAAATATAGTAGCCTATAACTGCATGATAAACTAATTTGCTACAATTACAAATGCAAAAAACAACATATAGTAAAATACACCGTAATATTTTATCATGGTATAAAGAGTATGGAAGAGTAACTCTTCCTTGGAGAAACAGCTCATCAAGTTATGAAATCTACCTCTCCGAAATCATGCTTCAACAGACTCAAGTTAAAACAGTACTTGAACGTTTCTACTTCCCTTTTTTAGAAAGATTTCCTACTTTTGAAGATGTAGCCAATGCCCCTATAGATGATGTACTCAAAGCATGGGAGGGTTTGGGTTACTATACCCGAGCTAGAAACTTACATAAGACAGCACAAGCCACAAAAGGTAAACTTCCCTCTTCTGCTCATGAGTTAGAAAAACTTTCAGGCATAGGAAAGTCGACTGCTCATGCCGTGGCTTGTTTTGCTTTTAATGAGCCTCTTCCTATTTTAGATGCCAATGTTAAACGTATACTCCATCGTTTTTTTGCTTTAGAAAAACGTCATGAGAAAACCTTATGGGAACTTGCCTATAAGCTCTTTGACAAAAATAATGCTTATATTTATAACCAAAGCATGATGGACATTGGTTCGCTCATCTGTACCCATAAAACTCCCAACTGTTTAGCCTGTCCTTTTGAGTCAAAATGCCAAGGAAAAGAGAACCCTCTACTCTACCCTGAAAAAAAAGTCAAAAAAACCAAACCTATACGTGAACGTTTTATGGTTATTTATCATCATAAAAACCAATACCACTTAAGTCAAAATGATACCAAACTTCTTGGTGGGCTTTGGGGGTTTCATCAGACAGAGCTATTTGATACTGATAGTAAGAACACAACAAAACTTGGTGATTTTACCCATCACTACACACACTTTAGACTTGATGCTAAAGTACTCTTGGTGCATGAAAAAGATAAATGCAGAGACTATTTTTCACTTAAACAAATAGACAACTTAGCTTTAAGTAGTGCTGATAGAAAGGCTTTGGCATTGTTAAAATCATACAGTGTGTGATTTTTCTACACAGTTATAGTGTAAAATACACTAAACAAAAAGGAATTACAGATGAAAAGATATATTAAATTAACCCTTATCAATACCTTACTATTTTCAAGCCTTACCATGGTGAGCCTCCATGCAGAACAACAATTTGACTTAGAAAAGGAGAAATCAAAACTCTCAAATAAAGTCTTTAACCACTACGATTTAAATAAAGATAAAACATTGTCATTTGATGAGTTTATAGCATTTTCACATGAGATGAAAGAGAAAGAAGAGAACAAACGTATAGAAGAGACCATAAAATCATGTGATAAAAACCATAACGGTAAGATTGAGTCTACAGAAGTACCCACAGAAGAAGAGATGGAAGAGGCTTTTAAAAAAGGGTTTCAAAATGTAGAAAAGATCTGTTATATAGAAAAAATGGAATTTAACAATATAAACAGAAATCAAGATGATTTCATTACTAAAGAAGAGATAAAAGCATCATACAATAGAAGCTATTTGGCTATGTGGGACAATACAGTTGAAGAGATGCCAAAAATAGATGAAGTGAAAGATTTTAAAAAGCAATTAGAACAATGTGATAAAAACAAAGATAGAGAGATAAACCTTATAGAAGCTACTTCCGAGATATGCTATATGACATCTGAAGAGTTTTTAGAATACAGCAGCAGTCCCCAAAAGAGTTTTTCTATAGATGAGATTACACACCCTCCAAAAAGTCAAATTAATGTTGAAACAAAATTTAAACGCTGTGATAGCAACAACGACAGTCAGTTAAACCTTGTAGAAGCTACCTCTATGTTTTGTAACATGCCATCGGATGAGTTTATAAAACTTGACAGTGATAAGAGTGACTTTTTAACAAAAACCGAACTAAAGAAGCTTTATGAAGAGGAAGAAAATGAGCTCTACAAAGTTCCAGTTAAAATAGTCAAAGAGATGCCTCCTATGATTCAAATAAGCGTAGCTGTTAATCAATGTGATGAAAACAAAGATAAAAAGCTAACACGAGATGAAGCCGAATCATGTGAACTCCCCATGAAAACTTTTGACCAATACGACTATGACAAGAGTAATAGTATAGAGAGTAATGACATAAAAATGCTACAAGAAGTAGAAGAATTTAAAATGGCTGACATGAACAGCAATAATAAACTTGAACCCAAAGAGTTTGAAGAGCGTATGGGTAATCGTTGTAGAAGTTTTTAACATAAGATTATTGATGTATAATGAATCTAACTTTTTAAAATAAAAAGGAGTAATATCATGCTCGAATATTTAACAACTGACCTGCTCTGGTGGCATTGGGTCGTCTTTGGACTCATTCTTATTACCACAGAGATATTTTTAGGAACTTTTCTCATGCTCGGACTTGGCGTGGCTGCCATGATAGTAGGTATCATGGATTTACTCTTCTTCTTTGCATTAAATACAGAGCTTTTTTTATGGATTGTACTTTCTTTACTCTCCATTATCATTTGGTTCAAATATCTCAAAGATGTAAATATTGACCATACGGGTCAATCCAACTATTCTCTAGATACACAAGGTATAGTAGTAGAACCCATAGAAGCCTATGGCAGAGGAAAAGTAAAATTTGACACACCTGTTCTAGGCAACACAATTTGGCATGCAACTTCAAAAGAAGATATTCCAGCAGGTAGCCGTATAAAAATTGTAGAGATAAAAGGTCAACTTATAGTAGTTGAAGCCTTATAATTTAGATAAAGGATAAAAAATGGAATTAAATATATTGATTGTCTTAGCTATAGCTGTTATCGTTACCTTATATAAAGGTATAAAAATTGTCCCACAGGGTGAAGAGTGGGTCATAGAGAAACTGGGTAAATTTTCACGAACCCTAGAACCAGGTTTAAACTTTATTGTTCCCTATATAGATGATGTACGTCAGCGTATCTCAACCCGTGATATTATTATGGATATTCCTCAACAAGAGGTTATTACCAAAGATAATGCTGTCATAAGAACCAATGCCATCGCCTTTGTAAGAGTGACCAACCCTAAAGATGCACTCTATGGTGTAGAGAACTTTCAACTGGCAATTTCTAGCCTTATTATGACTACGTTGCGTTCTATTATCGGTGAGATGAAACTCGATGAAGCTCTAAGTAACCGTGAGATGATAAAAGCCAAACTCAAAGATGCCATCATAGATGATGTAGCAGACTGGGGTGTTACTGTTAAATCTGTAGAGATTCAAGACATTAACCCAAGTGGTTCCATGCAAGACTCGATGGAGCGTCAAGCAGCTGCAGAGCGTGAAAGAAGAGCCATAGAGACCACAGCTGAGGGTAACAAAAATGCTGCCATTTTAGAAGCTCAAGGTAAACTGGAAGCTTCCAAACTAGAAGCAGAAGCTCAAATAGCTTTAGCTGGTGCCTCTGCCCAAGCTATGGAGATGATAGCATCTGCAACAGATGGAAAAGAGTTACCAGCCATGTTCTTACTGGGTGACCGTTACATTAATACTTTAGAAAAAATGACACACTCACCTAACTCTAAATTT
>Ga0256828_1001251_pt1 | contig 16004 bp, 16 predicted proteins | sample CV88metaG_FD_185993 | JGI IMG/M metagenome (GOLD analysis project Ga0256828, IMG submission 185993) | Hydrothermal vent microbial communities from East Pacific Rise, Pacific Ocean - CV88 | ecosystem: Environmental > Aquatic > Marine > Hydrothermal vents | place: Pacific Ocean: East Pacific Rise...
AGTCATTGGCATTTATTTTTGATGTCCAAATCAAAAAGTCTGATAAGTTATCAACTTCTGCTGGAGTTAAATGAAACTGTGGCATTTTTCTTCTATTTGGTATGGCTAATGGTTGTGCAGCCATCCACCCTTGCATATAGGCTTTAAATGTTGTCTCATCCGAAGCTCCTCTTCGTTGAAACACATTCATAAGCTCTGGAGCATAATAGGCACCTTCACCTACAATAGTATGACAACCGACACAGTCATTTTTCTCCCAAAGTTTTTTACCAGCCACAACACTTTCTGTCATGTTTTGCTGATTTGAGCGTTTTGGAATTTGATGTACGGTATCAAAAGTTAAAGCAATAAATATCATAAGTGCGAATGTTCCACCACCATAATAGATATTTTTTGCCATACTTTTCGTTATACGTTCAGTCATAAAATTATCCTCATTTGAAATTCTACCTTTAAGTAGTAATTGGAATATTAGCAAGATAAAGTTAATTCTACCTTTAAGTAGTAATTGTATTTGTTTTTTGTATAATAAAGTATATCAATGTTGAAAGGTCACTTATGCAGTTGAGTAATAGTTCCCAATATGCGATACGAATTTTAGCCTATATGGCAGACAATAAAGATTCTAAACTTCTAAATGCTACCCAATTGGCTAAAACACTAGATATTCCCTATAAATTTTTAACGAAGATTATGACAGAGTTGGTAAAGTCTGGACTCGTGGTCTCCATTCGGGGAAGAGATGGTGGGTATAAATTTGAAAAAAAGACATCTGATATCATGGTTAGTGATATTTTGACTATTTTTAATGATTCTATAAAAGATGAGCAGTGTGTTTTAGGTATAGGATTTTGTAATGGATTATGCAAATGTGCATTACATGATCAATGGGTTGAACCTAGATATCTTATGCAAAAGATGTTTGAAGAGTCCAGTTTAGAAGATATTGCTGGTAAGGGTTGTAAAATATAAGAGAACAAAAACTATTAAAAAATTATTTTTTTTTAACTTTAATTGTTTTTATTTATATATAAAAATCTGTGAGCTAAGTTACAGATAATTAATTTTTTATTGAGTATAATGCGATTGAAAAAATTTATTTCAAGGATATAATATGAAAAAAATAAACTTATCTTTAATCTTAGTACCTCTACTTTCATCTGCTCTTATGGCTGATGAATTAGACAACTTAGATATGACAGATTATAAAATAACTGATACTTTTTTTGATGAAGCATATGTAAATGGGCAGTTTTCATTAACTTCTCCTGCTGATGATACTAAAGATACCAGTTATAATGGACATGTAAACAGTTACTATAAACTTAGAAACATGACACTTGATTATGCACAAGACTTTAGAATTGACGGTAACTACGATATTGTAAAGAGTGATAACAAAGACAGCAGTAGTGATGACTCTTATGATTTTTTAGCTACCGGTCATGCTGATAAGTATCTGCTTAATGTAGATCAGAATTTTTTACTTTATGGTAGTGGAACATTAGGATACCGTAAAACATTAGGTGCAGATGAAGCAGATGATCCATATGCAGAAATTGGTGCAGGTGCTGGTTATGGGCGTATTTATGATGCAACTCCTTATGCTAAAGCGATTAGAATTTTAAAAGATTTGAAAGAGCGAAACATTGTTACGGGTGAAGTTGGTAAAGAGACTGTTTTAAAACTGGCAAATGTTATTGCAAAAGAGAGCGAGTATATTTCAAAGTATTCAGCTAGAGAGTATAGAAAATATTGGTTTAATGATATGAGTAAACTTCTTAAAAGTACAGGGGCTACCAAAGATGAGTTAGATAGCTTTGGTATTATTCGTATAGAAGAAATTTTGGTTGATGAAAATATTTTTGCACGTTACCATGGATGGATTGTAAGAGCTGGTGTAGGTCAGATTTTATCAAACTATGATAACAACAGTGAAGACCCAACTTTAAACCTAGAGTTTGAATATGGTAAACCTATTGGTTTAAAGAGCCAATTCTTTGAAAAAGCAAAATATTCAACTATTTTAAATGATGATATTGGACATAAGTTTAGCAATGCTATGACTTACTCATACGAGATAAGTGATAGAGTTGACTGGGAAAATAAATGGTTATTTGATTATACTAAACCAACCAATGGTGATTTAGAAGATGTTACGACAAATACTTTAAGTAGTACATTCTCATACTATATTGCTAACAGCTTAAGCTTAGATACAACATTGAGCTTTAGTCAAATAGACGATGGTGTTGATAACAACGGTAACGATGATGTTGAAACCAAACTATTTGTTGGTGCTAGATACAGACTTAAATAAAATAAGAGGCAGCTTTTGCCTCTTTTAAACTCTTTCCCTTTCTTAATCTTTATTTTATTTGTTATACTGTCAAAAATTATCTGAATTAAAAATTTAAATATATATTTAGTGGAGATTTTAATGATATACAGGTTTATATTTACATTTTTATTGTTTATGCAACAGCTACTTTATGGGGTTGATATTAATGATACCATTGTTTCAGGTGATAAAATATTTTATTCTAAATTGGAGAAAAATTTAGATAAAAATCAAACAAGTGATAGTTTAAATTTACAACAAACACTCTTGGTCAAGCTTAAAGAGTTTTCGTTAGCAAATACCGAAGAAAATATTAGCATCGCTGTACCTACAACTCAAGAAGCGTATCAAGGCATGTTTGAGCATTATCTTAAAGAGAGTATGCAAAAGTCAAATTACCATAATCAGCTTTTGGAAAATCAACAAAACTTACTTTTGATGAAAAAACAGATACATAATGACAAACAAATGGATTTGACCAAACAGCTTTTTTATGCTTATTATAGTAAAAATATAAACTTTTTAACGAAGCAAATAGAAGATATTAATAAACATTTACTTTCTTATCAGAAAAGTTTTATATCCTCTTTGCCTAATATTGTTTTTGATACGAAAAAAAATCAAACTTCATTAGAGGCGTATAATGCAGCGTTAAAAAAACTAAATGAGCAAGAGAAAGTTTTAGAGTTAAAGATTAAACAGTCTAAACTTATGAACAATGAGAAGAGTTTAGAAGCTTTTAAAAAGAAAATTGAGCAGATAAAAAAAGAGAAATATAAATATTTTCGTCAAAAACTTTTTGTATCTTTTCTTCTCTTTTCTAAATCATTACAAGACAAAGATAAAAAAACATTCAATTATAAAAAGAGTATGGTGGAGTTTATAGAGAAACATCATGAAGCAAAATATACGTTGGTTAAAGCTGATTTAGAAGAACTTTTTAGAGCCATGGAGCTAAAGATTCTTGGAAATATTAAAACATTTGAGGGTGAAAGTTTTGAAGAGGTTAAGATTCAGCTTTATAAAGTTTGGGGCATTGCCAATCAACCTCTTTTTTATATAAATAAAACGCCTTTAAGTATTTTTAAATTGTTGATTGCACTTTTTATTTTTGTCATAGGTTTTTTTATAGCCAAGTTCTATAAACATTATATACATAATCTCGCTTCTCGTAGTAGAAGTGTGACAGAGAGTACACAGACCTTACTCTCTAACTTGGGTCATTATTTTATTTTTCTTATTACATTTTTTGTAGTACTAAATGTTCTCGGTATTGACCTCTCTTCCATTGCCTTAGTGGCTGGGGCATTGTCTGTAGGTATCGGTTTTGGATTGCAAAATATTATCTCTAACTTTGTCTCTGGTATTATTTTGATGCTTGAGCGAAGTGTGAAAATAGGGGACTATATAGAGATAGACAGTAATACACGAGGACGGGTAACTGATATTAAGATGCGTTCTATTACAGTGAATACCAATTCTAATATTGATATTACCATCCCCAATCAGAGTCTGATAGAAAATCAGGTGATTAACTGGAGTATGAATGACAGAATCAAACGTTTTGAAATTCCGTTTGGAGTGGCATATGGAACTTCTCCTCAAAAGGTTATAGAGGTAGTGCTTAATGCTGTAGAAGAGGCTGATTGTAAAAATATTTTTAAAACCAAAGAACGTTATACCCGAGTAGTAATGACTGGGATGGGTGACAGCAGTGTCAACTTTGAGCTTTTTGTGTGGATTGCAGGAAAAGAGATTTTTTATCCTAAACGTACGACCTCAAAGTTTTTGATTATTATTTACGATGCCCTTTATGCCAATGGTATAGAGATACCTTTCCCTCAGCAGGATATTCATATTCGTTCTATAGATGGTTCGATAAAATTTAAATAACTTCTCCATTAATATAAACACTTGTCACCTCTTTAGTATGTAAAATCGTTTGAAGTGCAATACTCTCTATGGTTTGAAGTGTATCTGGTAGGGTAACAAGTGCAAAATCTGCATCTTTTCCCAGTTCTATTTTTCCAGAATTTAGTTTAAAAATCTCTGCTGGTGTTGCTGTAATATTTTTTATGAGCAAGTTGGCAAGATTTTCAAGAGGTCCTAAATGGTGCATCATGAGTGCTGCTCTAAGTTCGTCAAATATATTGAGTGAGCTGTTTGAGCTGAGTCCATCGGTTGCTATGGTAAAAGGCATCTTTAACGCTATAAGCTCTTCTATAGGAAGTCTTCCACAACCAAGCAGACGGTTAGAGCGAGGACAGTGAGCAATAGAGTGACCATGTTTTGCCAAGTAAGTCAACTCCTCTTTTGTGGCTTGAACAGCATGAACAAAGTGGGTTGGAACATCATCAAAACTCTTCATAAACTCTTCTATATTTGTTACGGCTACAGAAGTTGAAAAAAACTTTTGAAAAAACTCTAAGAAGTCACCAGAGTTCTTCTCTAACCATTCTCGTTCTGCTTGTGACTCTAAAAAGTGTGCTGAAAGAGGTAAGTTTTCATTTTTGGCTACATCTACAGCACGTTTAAGTACGATGGGGTGAACCGAGTAGGGAGAGTGTATGGCTATGGCTGGAATAATTCCATGCTTTGACTCTTTGGACATATCTAAACGTTCTAAAAAGTCATTGTAGAGCATATCAGCAGTGGCTGCATTTGAGCCGATGAGTTCGTTAAAAAAGATAACCTTTTGAGGTGTCTGCATACAAACTTCAAGCTCAGTACCAAAGCTAGAAATAGCACCAAAAGTAGTAATACCTGAACGCATCATCGCTTGACACTCTTGCATCATCATGGCATTGTCACATTTGCCTACCAGCTCTTCACGGTTTTCTATAACTGAGTCGAGCCAAGGCATAAACTTACCATACTGTAGGGTAGTTTTGTTGGCAGAGAACTCTAAGTGAACATGGGTGTTTATAAAACCAGGGTAGAGTACAGTGTTCTCTTGGCTTTCTATCAGCTCTGCTTCGGGGTAATCTTTTTGTATATTTTCAAGGCTATCTATGGCTTCTATTTTATCTGAAAAAGCAATGGCAATATCTTTTTGAAATTCACCGTTAATATAGGTATAGCTTGGATTAATTATTTTCATTTTATCTACTCTTTTATTTTGCGTTGGCATAGTCAGGGTCAATCCAATAGACTTCTACTTTTCTTTTTCCCCAGTTTAAAGCCTTTTGTCGGTTATTACCCATGTAAATATCAATCTTATTTTTCCATTTTTTGTTCATTTTGTCCAAAACAAGAAATTCACCTTTTAAGCCTTTTATACGGACTTTCATACCATTGGTCAGACCAATATCGAGTAAATCTCTTGAAACAGCAATAGAGGGTACACTAGGATGTAGGGTATTTCTCCATGCTGCCAAATAAGGAGTGGCATCGGTCTCTATGGTAGAGGATGTATAAGCTGTTGCTGTTACCTTAATAAGGTCAGTATAGTTATAGGTCTCTTTTGCATGAGTCATGGTATTTAGCAGAGCAAGGGATAATATAAATTTATACATAATAATTCCTTTAATTGGTTTTTTAGTTTTTTTGCTGTTTAATTTTTTTAGTTTTTAATGATTTTTTACCTATTTCTTCTAAGAAGGTGGTGGCATACGACCCTTTTGGAAGGTAAAAGTCAATGGTTAACTCTTTAGAATTTTCATTATACTCAAAAGATAAATTTTCAGGAAAAATCCAAGCATAACGTCGGTCACCTTTTAGAGCATAGAGTTCATCATCGTCAAATTCTACTTCTAAGTGTCGAGCATCGGCTAAGGCTCTTTCTACTTTCGAGCCTACAAGTAGACCTGTAGGGCTGGACTTGTGTGCCATAAACTCTTTTGAGCCTTTGCTAAAGTCTTGTAAAAAGTAAGACTTCCCAAAAGGGTAGGCTTTCATGTTGTCACCGATAAAGAGTTTAAAGAACTGTGGCTGTTTTGCCAAATGCTCTACCAATACTTTTGGGTAGTCGAGTATGGTTGTAGCATTGTCAACAGAGTTAGAGCCAATGATTTTAGAAATCTTAATACGTTCAGAGAGCCATGAATTATAGAGGTAACTCTGATAGGCAGAGACCAAAAGCTTCTCTTTGGCTCCTTTGAGTTTTTTTCCTGAGTGGGCTATCTCTTTACCTTGTTCGTAAGAACGCGAGTCTTCTCCAAATCGTTGGTAACCATAGTAGTTTGGTATACCTTTTTCGACCATCTCTTGGGCTACTTTTTCTATGTTTTTTTTAGCTTCAGGGGTCACATCGTGTAGGACGATAGAGAAGTTGTTTCCTTTAAGTTGTCCAACTTTAATGGGAAACTTACTGTAATGTTTTTCGAGTATTTCTATTTTTTCAGTGGTTAAATTTTTAACAACATCTCTTTCATATTGTTTAGGAATAGAGATGTATTGGATGGTGGTTGCATTTTTGTCTTTAAGACCAGCATAACCAATATCTCGTTGTTCTAACTGAGTTGCTTTGGCTATGACAGTAATGAGTTTAAAGGTACTCATGTCTGATTTTTTGATTTTTAAAATAAGGTTGGAGCCTTTGTCGGCAAATTTAAAAAGAGGTATCTCTTCTACAAAGAAACGCTCAATGGTTTGAGCAAAATCAAAAGGAATAGGTTTGTGATTGTATGCGTAAGTTTTATTCATACTTTTATTATATCGTAGGGTGGGTAAAACCCACCATTTTTAATTAGATTTAACGTCGATTGGCATTATAAATAGGCATAACCTTTGGAATTAATGCTCTAATTTTATTTATACGATTGGCTGGTGCTGGGTGTGTCGATAAATATTCAGGTGGTGTTTGACCATCTTTCGCAAATTTTTCCCAAAAAGTGAGGGTTGCTTGTGGGTTATAACCTGCTTTAGCAGCTAAAACCAAACCAATATGGTCAGCTTCATACTCTTGTGTTCGTGAGTGAGGTAGGGCAATACCTAATTGAGTTCCTATACCAAATGCTTGCATAACTGCTGCCGTGTTTTGAGGGTTTCCACGACCTTGCATAACAGCACCTAAGACTTGACCACCCATTTGTGTAAGTTGAGCACTGCTCATACGTTCTGCTCCATGTCTGGCTAAGGCATGACCTATCTCATGCCCCATAACGGCTGCGAGTTCATCGTCGTTTGATACATATTTAAAAAGTCCAGTATAGACAAATACTTTTCCTCCGGGGAGACAAAAGGCATTGGCTTCTTTGTCATTGTCAATGACAAAAAACTCCCATTGAAAGTTTTTGGCTATGGGGTAGTTGGCTGTTGCTACTCGTGCTATACGTTCTCCAACACGTCTTACCATGGCATTTTTCTGTGGGTCTCGACTCACTTTCTCTTTTTTGAGTACTTCTTGGGCACTTTGAAATCCTAACTGTAACTCTTGTTGAGGTGAAACCATAATGAGTTGATTTCGTCCTGTGATGGGTGCTTTAGTACATCCTATGAATAAAAGTGCTAAAATAGCAACAGATATTATTTTTTTAGAAATAATTTTCATTTAAATCCTTCAATATATTATGAAAATAATTATATCTAAGATAGATAAATATAGCAAATTAATAGGAGAAGCCATGTTTAACATCGTTTTAGTTGAGCCACAGATTCCACCAAATACAGGAACTATAGGGCGTTTATGCGTCAATTTAGATGCCACACTGCATCTTATAAAGCCATTAGGGTTTGACATAGATGATAAAGCAGTAACCCGTGCAGGTCTTGATTATTGGAAAGAGTTAGACCTAATCGTTTGGGAGAGTTTTGACGATTTTTTAGCCGAACATCCTATAGATGAAAACACGCATTTAGCGACGACTAAAACAGATAAAATATATTTTAATGCGACTTTTAACAAAGGAGATTATATTCTTTTTGGTTCAGAGACAAAAGGCATACGAGAAGATGTTTTACTAGCAAATAAAGAGCAGTGTATAACTGTACCTATGGGTGGAAAAGGACGTAGTTTAAACCTTGGTGTTGCTGTAGGAGTTGTTACCTATGAAGCTTTACGTCAAAACTATGATGGGTTTGAGAAGATTACCATACCCAATACATTGGAGGAAGCGTAATGTCTATAGGAGAAATTTTATATCTTATGGCAGCACTACTTTTTGCTTACATGACATTTGTGATTATAAGAGGTAATTTTCAGCGTAAATTTGATGATGAAGGTAATCGTTTAGATTTAAAAGAGAAAGATAAAAAGGAGTAGCTCCTTTTTATCTCAAGATGATTTTTTAAAAGTTATTTTCTATTTTTACCAGCGATAATAAATCGTAAAGCGTTCAGTTTAATAAACCCTTCTGCATCTGACTGGTCGTAAACATCATCTTCTTCAAAAGTAGAGTGTGCTTCTGAGAAGAGAGATTTTTCAGACTCACGTCCAACAACCATTACGTTACCTTTGTAAAGTTTTAGTTTAACTGTTCCTTCAACATGCTCTTGAGTTTTGTCAATAGCTGATTGAAGCATTTCACGCTCTGGTGACCACCAGTAACCGTTGTAGATAAGTTTTGCATAACGAGGCATAAGTTCATCTTTTAAGTGTGCAGCTTCACGGTCAAGGGTAATAGACTCTATGGCTCTGTGTCCTTTTAGCATAATGGTTCCACCTGGAGTTTCGTAACAACCACGTGCTTTCATACCTACGTAACGGTTTTCTACTATATCAATTCTACCGATTCCATGTTTGTTACCATACTCATTTAGTGTAGTAAGAATGGTTGCTGGAGACATGGCTTCACCATTAATGGCAACTGGGTCACCATTTTTATACTCTATAGTAATGTACTCAGCTTGGTCAGGAGCATTTTCTGGACTTACTGTCCATAACCACATATCTTCTTCTGGTTCTTTACTTGGGTCTTCGAGAACCAAACCTTCGTAAGAGATGTGTAATAGGTTGGCATCCATTGAGTATGGAGAAGCTTGACCTTTTTTCTTTTCTATTTTAATTCCATGATCTTCTGCATATGCTAAAAGTTTTTCACGAGAGTTCAAGTCCCACTCTCTCCATGGTGCAATAACTGCAATATCAGAGTTAAGTGAAAGGTATCCAAGTTCAAAACGTACTTGGTCATTTCCTTTTCCAGTTGCTCCATGACTTACTGCATCAGCACCAGTTTGGGCTGCTATTTCAATCTGTTTTTTAGAGATAAGAGGTCTAGCAATAGACGTTCCAAGAAGGTATTCACCCTCATAAATAGTGTTGGCTCTAAACATAGGAAATACGAAATCTTTAACAAACTCTTCACGTAAATCTAATATAAATATATTTTCAGGTTTAATCCCCATATCCAACGCTTTTTGACGAGCTGGTTCTACCTCTTCACCTTGACCAAGGTCTGCTGTAAATGTTACCACTTCACATTCATACTCATCTTGAAGCCACTTTAAAATAATACTGGTGTCAAGCCCACCAGAATATGCTAAGACTGCTTTTTTAATCTCTTTTTTTGCCATAATGTACCTTTAAATTAACGGGATAAAATTTTGATGAATTTTATCACATTATATGTTAATAATAAGGCTATTTGGCTTTTTTAATATTTTTTAGATGTTCTTTATAAGAGTCAGTAAAATCATGCACTTTGGTAGCTTTATTTCGCATGAAGTAAAGATAGTTGGTTTTTTTAGGTTCTAGTGTTGCTTTTATAGCATCTAAAGATACAGAACAGATAGGATAGGGAGGCAGACCGGTATTGGCATAAGTATTGAACTTACTTTTGTCCTCTTTAATACGTTTTGGGGTTACTTTTACATGTGAGTACTTACCATAATTCAGTGTTCCATCCATCTGTAGAGCCATATCTTTTTTTAGTCTGTTAAAAACTACCGAGGCAACGGTTGGCATCTCCTCTTTATTTGCAGCTTCTTTTTGTACGATAGAAGCGATGGTTAAAATTCTGTTCCACTCTTTTTCATCATATTTTTTTAGATGTTTTACAGCCAGTTCTTCATATTTATTTTTACTTTGCTCTATTAAAATCTTCATAAGTTGTGTTTCATTGCTGTCTAAAGGTATATGGTAAGTATCAGGAATAATCCCAGCTTCTTTATATGGGCTATATTTAGTGTACGCTGTCTCTAGTTTTTTTATATCAAATTTATGTTTTTTAGCAAGGGTTTCTAAAAAAATAGGCAGTGTCTCACCTGGAATCAGTGTGATAACGTCTATGGCTTCTTTTGCATTGGTTAGCTTATTTAAAAAGTCTAAACGATTCATAGAACCTTTACCAATTTCTAATGTTCCACTTTTTGGCTGACCATCAATAAAATAGGCTAAAAGATAGGTATCTATAATCGTTAAGGCATAACCTTCACTTTTTAAATAGTTTATAGTGTTGGTAATACTTCCTTTTGGAAGCGTTACTGTTTGGGTTGTTTTTATGGGAGTAGATATGTAAAATATCAATGTAATCAATAGAACAAAAGCTATGGTTACTAGTAGGCGTATAAAGCCATAAAATGTGTTAAAATATTTCATTGTTGAGATTATACTCCTTAGAGACTAAATAAACTCTTATCTTTATTTTATAATATTATTTTTAATATTTCTAGCAAGTTCCAAATAAGCTTTTTCCATAGAAGCCATCATCCCCTCTAAGCTACCATCTGTTTTAACGCTGGTTTCAAAACGTTCAGAGTTTATAGTGTTGCTCTCTAAATCATGTATTTTGTAGTCAGCTTTTAAGATGACATTATCGTTATAGGCAATAAACTTTTTAATACGTACAGAGACTCTTTTTTTATCTTTCTTGCTACTCTCCCAAGGGTAGAGGTGCACATTTGGATTGTTCATAGATTGTTGTAGGTAATCTATAAGCATATCGGTGAGCCTTTTTTGCATGGGGTTAAGCCAGTTTGCGTTGTCTATAATCTCTACATTGTAAGGGCTGGTTTGTCTTACAAGTTTAAACTCTTCTAGGTATTTTGGCACCGTTACTTTTACAACGGCTATGTTCTCTTTATAATTGTCTGTAGAGTCAACTGCAAGGTTGTCTCCTAAGGTATAGTAGCTTTTAGTAGCACAGCCAGTTGTAAGTAGTAAAAAGAGTAAGGTCAATAGTACTTTCATTAATCATCTCCTAGTAGTAGTGCATTTGGTTTTCTCTCAAGTTTATGGCTAATGATTCCCATAGACTCTGCTGTTGCAGTCAACTCTTTGAGTGTTATAGAGAGTTCAGAAGCAAAGATAGAATCTGCATTGTAATCTTTACTAAGCGTTTCAACTTCTTCAAGTGTTGCTGTAAGCTGTGTTAAGGTAGTTTGAATATCTTCTGGTAGTTGTTTGAGAGAATCTTTCTCAGTAATTTTATTTAAATCTTTAATGCTTTTATCAAAATGGTTAATGGTTTTTCGTAAATCTTTTAAAATATCATTAACAGGTTTTTGATTTTGATCCAGAAGGGTAGTGGCTGAGGCTAAAAGTTTTTCAAGTTTAAGTTTTTCTACTTTTACAAGAACATTTTTTACTTCATCCATAATGCTTGAATCTTCTTTTGTTTCTATAGTTGGAAATATATTAAAGTTATTCTCTACTAAAAGTTGATTGTTCTTATTTACTTTAAATACAAGGTCTATAAACTTAGAACCTATCATTGGTATATTGGAATTAAGTTGTGCTTTTAGTCCATTGTGAACAAGTTCTTCTAACATCTTAGAACCCTCTTTTTTACTAGACACACCTGTAAATGCTTTGGTATGAATAATGGCATAAACATCAGATTTTATACTTTGGTTTGTTTCATCAAAGTGACTGTCTATATCGGTAACATAGCCAACTTGAAAGCCGTTAAACTCTACTGGTGAACCTACATTAAGTTTGTTGATGCTGTTTTTAAAGTTAAACTTATAAATTTTATTGTCGATGCCTGTCATAAGATGCTTCTCTTTCATCTCTGATAAGTTTTTATAGAGAGGAAAAACTTTTTCTTGAGAGACAGTATTGTTTAGTTCTGGATGAATGGTCTGTACAGGAGTATAAATAGAGATTCCTCCATGAACAATTTGAGAAATAGAGGCAATACTAATATCGAGTTTACCTTGAGAGAAGTCAACTTCTACGGAACTACTGGCATAAAATCTACTTTTAGAATTAACATATTTACTGTAAGTATCTTTTACAAAAACTGTAAAGTTAATCTGTTTTCCATTGGGTGCGATGCCCACATGCTCTACACGTCCAACTTTAAGCATACGATAATAAACATTTGAGCCATCATTAATATTATAGCTATTAGGAGCAGCAAGAAGATAGTATTTACCTTTTGCTTCACGATCTATGTAGGGTTTTTCTAAGCCCACAAATGAGTTTTTGGTCTCTTTCTCTTTAACACCATATAGCTCTATATAAGAACCTGAAACCAAAGTGTCTAAACCTGAGACACCATGAGAACCTACATCTGCATGTACAATCCAAAACTTTGCTTTGTCATTTAAATATAAGCTAACTTCTTTGTTCATTCTAGCTTCCACTACAACACCTTCACCATCTTTAGCCAGTGAGATTTTGGTTACCATTCCTATAGTTACATTACGCAGTTTAATCTGACTTTGGTTAGCAACCAATCCAGCATTGGACTCAAACGATATCTGAATGGTTGGACCTAGTTTTGTGTAGTATTGAAAAGCCAACCATAAAGCAATAATCATGGCTAAAAAAGGTACCAACCAGATGGTTGTTAAAACCTGAACCCCTTTAGATTCCCTAACTTTTGGAGCATTATATTTTTTCATTGAACCTCTTTTTTATTAATCTACTATCAAATGACAAGGCAGAGAGCATGGTAAAAAATACCATTAGGGCAAAGGCTGTTGCTCCTGCACCTGGGTAAATCTGCACACCCGAAAAGTGTATAAGTACTGAGAGTATTAGTACTACAAATACATCTATCATCGACCATGGTCCTATGGCTTCTGTAATGTAAAAAAGTTTATGTTTATCAACTTTAGATGATTTAACATTATACTTACTTGATAATAGTAAATAGATTATAAATATAAATTTTAATATAGGAACAAAAACAGAAGCGATTAAAATAATGATGGCAATAGGATAAGAGCCATGTTCCCAAAGGTGTAAAATACCACCCATAATAGTACTCTCTGTCACCATTCCAAACTGCTTACTTATAAGAATGGGATAAATATTAGCAGGTATGTAGAGTATAATCGCTGTAATCAAAAAAGCCAATGTTTTATGGTAGGAGATATTTTTTGATTGATGAATCTTGGTATTACAGCGTCTGCAATGTATGTTTTTTCTATCATCATAATTGACAGCTTCACAGATATGGCAACGGGTAAAACGTCTTCTTTTTTTAATCATGGTTGACTCCATAGATTTTGTCATGGTATTCCCAAAGCTCATAAAAGCTAATATTTTTTGTAATAATGGCATCTAAAAAAAGTGTCAGTATAAAAGCAGCAAAAGAGATTCCCAGCTCTATTTGAGCAAGGTCAAAAAGTTTAACCATGGCAACCAGCAGGGAGATAAAAAAGATATCAACCATGCTCCATGGTCTAAGATAAGCTAAAAGAATTAGTAGTCGCCTCACTAAGTATTCTGCTTTACCCATTTTCATATAGATAATGAGAAAAAACATAGAGATGAGAATAACAAAAGGAAAAATGACAATAAGAAAAAGAAGCATAAGTCCAACCAAATATTCTTTGTTTTCTAATATAACCATAAAAAGAGAAGTGAGATTTAAACTCTGTTCTAATCCATTAATATTAATGGTAATAATGGTAAATTCAAAAGCCACTATGAGTGAAATAAATGCTGTCACTACCAATGCTAAGGTTCTATCAAGTACATATTTATCATTTTTATAGAGAACAATATCACATTGACTACAGAATGCCTTGGCTCCTTCTTTTAGTGGAACCTTCTCATGTAAAGTATGACACTTATGACAGATGATGAGGTTGTCCAGTTCACTATTTTTCATACTAAAAAGGTAACTCTTCGTTGGTTACATAGGCTTGACCCAGTTGGGTATAGTAGGCAACTACCCGTTGGTCTACGTTTACTATGCGTCTTAGATAGGAGGTTAAGTCTCCACGGTTAAAGTCCAGTCGTAGGTTTTTAGGGTCTATGGCTCTTGAAATAGCCACATAAAACTGACTCGGAGCAAAGATATTGTCTACATTACAGACCAAGTTATCTATGCTCATTCCTTGGCTTTTATGTATGGTGACAGCATAGGCAAGTTTTAGAGGAAACTGTGAAATGGTTGCCAGTTTTACGTTTTTTATTTTCCCTTTATCATCACTCTTCATCTCTAACAGGTCAAAATCATGTCGTTCTACCCGTACAAATATCTCCTCTTTTTCTACAACTATGTAGTCATCTTCTATACGTTGTATAATTCCTCGTTCACCGTTGGCATATTTCCCCCATTTGTTAATGGTAAAAAGCACAGGAACACCCACTTTTAAAGTAAGTTGTTCCTCTACAGGCAACATATTTTTCCATGAAGCCAAACGTTTCTCATGTACTTTACCTTGATGCTCTTCAAAGGTAGCAAAAAGTAGATGCTCATCAGCCTCTACAGCTTCTAGTTTACTTTTGTTGGTAGAGTTTACCTCTGCATTACGACCAAAAAGAAAAGTAGGATTTTCATTTTTTATCTGGACGTTGGTGAGTTTTAGCATGTAGTTGGTCACTTCGTGGTCACATTCACCAACACGCACCTTATGGAGTATGTGCGTAAATTCTGCATCAGATGTTCTTTTCATCTCGGTAAGTTCTATAACTACAGGTGCAAAACTTTTCCATGCGTCTGACTCAAAAGCATAGAGCTTTTCTCCAAATATATCGGGGCTATTTTGTCCAAACTTCTGCACAGGAGGCAACTGAAAAAAGTCACCCACAAAGAGTAGCTTACCCAAGTAACCCATGGAGCTTAGACGGTAGCTTATCATCTCCATCATGTTTGAAGATACCATAGAGATTTCATCTATGATGATGAGGTCAGTGGCTTTGAGTATCTTTTTAAGTTCCGAGAGTCTTGAGCGTGAACGTTTGTCATTTTGGTCAAGCTCTTCAAAGTTTGAAGAGATTCCAAAAGCAAAAAAACTGTGTATGGTATACCCACCAATGTTTACAGCACTTACCCCAGTAGAGCCTAAAGCAACCACTTGTTCATCGGTTTGAGAACGGTAGAGTCGTATGATTTCGGTGGTGGTATAGCTTTTACCCACACCAGCTCCACCGGTTAAAAAAACATTGTTACTTTTTAAGTGCTTTAAAACTAAATCGACATCACTCACGAAAACCCTTGATTTTTTATCTTATTTTACTATAATATAATAATAGATAGGAAAAACTTAAAAGGATTTCACAAATTAAAACGCAATTTCAAAATTTCTTTCAACATTTTGGCTACTTAGAGTTAGAACAGGCATTTGAATATTTCGCAGTTTTTGGAGGAATGGAAGAGGCATTAGAACTCGACTTCTTCGACGATTTGGAATCAATCATTCGTTTTAATTTTGTAGAAAAGTATAAAGTCCTTAATGAACTCATTTCTCCCTCTTATATCATAGAAGAGCCTTACCGTTGGCTTTTGGTCTCCATAGCTCGTGGTGATGGTCGTTTGTCTAATGTGTTTAGAAAAGCAAGAATAGGGGACACCTTAGGTCTTCGTCTACTTGCAGAGTTAAA
>Ga0256828_1001252_pt1 | contig 15999 bp, 12 predicted proteins | sample CV88metaG_FD_185993 | JGI IMG/M metagenome (GOLD analysis project Ga0256828, IMG submission 185993) | Hydrothermal vent microbial communities from East Pacific Rise, Pacific Ocean - CV88 | ecosystem: Environmental > Aquatic > Marine > Hydrothermal vents | place: Pacific Ocean: East Pacific Rise...
TCACCTTGGACATGATGTTATCATTGGAAATCACTGTATTTTAGCAAATGCGGCTACACTTGCTGGACATGTTGAGCTTGGTGATTATGTTGTTATTGGTGGAATGACACCGATTCATCAGTTTGTTCATGTAGGTGACTACGCAATGGTAGGAGGTGCTTCTGCACTTGCGCAAGATGTTCCACCTTTTTGTATGGCTGAAGGGAATCGTGCTTCTCTGCGTGGACTTAATCTTACAGGACTAAGAAGAAATATAGACAGAGAAGACATTAACGCTCTAAAATCTGCCTATAGAGAACTTTTTGAATCAGGAAAACCTCTTAAAGACACAGCGAGTGAACTTTTAGAAAATACAAAAAACCACTTTGTTATAGACTTATGTAACTTTGTGATAAAAACAAAACGGGGTATTCCGTTTGAGAGAAAAATAAAGGAAAATATATGATCCAAAGAAGATGTAGTTTTTGTGATGCAACAGAAAGCAAAGAAAATCCACTCATAGCAGGGAATGGTGTTTACATTTGTAAAAACTGTGTCATCTCTGCATATAAAATTATGTTTGGAGATGAAAAAGAAGCTGTAGCACAAAAAACAGATCAAGAGCTTATGGATGCCGTTGAAAAACTCATGACTCCAAAAGAGCTTGATAAATTTTTAGGAGATTATGTTATAGGGCAAGAGAGAGCTCGTAAACTTGTTAGTGTTGCTGTATACAATCACTACAAGCGTATCTTTAAAAACATCAAAACAGAAGATGATGAAACAGAGATTGCAAAATCAAATGTGCTTCTTATCGGACCAACAGGAAGTGGTAAAACACTTATGGCACAAACCATTGCTCGTGTTTTAAATGTTCCTATTGCTATTGCTGATGCTACAAGTTTAACAGAAGCTGGTTATGTTGGTGAAGATGTTGAAAATATTTTAACAAAACTGATCCAAGCAGCTGATGGAGACATACAAAGAGCTCAAAAAGGGATTATTTTTCTTGATGAAGTAGACAAAGTTTCTCGTATGAGTGAAAACCGTTCTATCACTCGTGATGTAAGTGGTGAGGGTGTACAACAAGCACTTCTTAAAATCATAGAAGGTTCTCAGGTAAATATTCCACCAAAAGGTGGAAGAAAACACCCTAATCAAGAGTTTACTTCTATAGATACCACAAATATTTTATTTATCTGTGGTGGTGCTTTTGATGGTCTTGATGAGATTCTCAAACGCAAACAGGGTGAAAATGTTTTAGGGTTTGGTCATGAGAAAAAAACGAAAGAGGAAGCAGAACCTACTTACGATATGGTGGAGCCTGAAGATTTAGTACATTATGGTCTTATTCCTGAGCTTGTTGGCCGTTTACCAATCATCGCTTCACTCAATAAAATCACAGAAGATGATATGGTTCGTATTTTAACAGAACCTAAAAATTCTCTTATTAAGCAGTATAAAAAACTCTTTGCTATTGATGAAGTAGAACTGGAGTTTGAAGAGGATGCACTCCGTGCTATCGCCCAAAAAGCTATCAAAAGAAAAACAGGTGCACGGGGACTTCGTGCCATTCTTGAAGAGAGTATGATTGATATTATGTATGAGCTTCCTGAATATGCCGGCTATGAAGTACTAATAACAAAAGAGGTTATAGAAGATGGAGTACAACCCGTTTACATCAAAAAAACTATACAAAAAACAGCATAAGGTAAATAAATGATTTTCAATAAAATAGTAGGACTTTTTTCAAATGACCTTTCTATCGACCTCGGAACTGCAAATACCATCGTAATAGCTAAAGGGAGAGGTATCATCATCAATGAACCTTCCGTTGTCGCTGTAAAAACTGAAAAATATGGTCATTCAAGAGTTTTAGCTGTTGGACATGAAGCAAAAGATATGGTAGGAAAAACTCCTGGTAATATTCGAGCTATCCGTCCTATGCGTGATGGTGTTATTGCTGACTTTGATATGACAGAAAAGATGATACGAAAATTCATTGAAAAAGCACACGGTAGAAGTGCTCTTATCTCACCTCGTATCATTATCTGTGTACCTTACGGTTTAACACAAGTGGAGAGAAAAGCTGTTCGTGAATCTGCTATGAGTGCAGGAGCAAGAGAGGTTTTTCTTATTGAAGAACCTATGGCAGCTGCTATCGGTGCTGGGGTTGACATTCGTGAGCCACAAGGACATTTGGTTGTTGATATTGGTGGTGGTACGACAGAAATTGGTGTTGTTTCACTTGGTGGTCTTGTACTTTCTAAATCTATAAGAACAGCTGGTGATAAAATTGACCAAGGTATTGTTAACTATGTAAGAAAGAAATACAACCTTCTCATCGGTGAGCGTGTTGCTGAAGAGATTAAAATAAACATTGGTACAGCAGTAAGCCTTGATGAAGAACTTACAATGACAATTAATGGTCGTGACCAGGTAGAGGGACTTTTAAGCTCTGTTGAACTTACAAGTGAAGATGCAAGAGATGCTATGAAAGAGCCTCTTAAAGAGATAGCAGAAGCACTCCGTGATGTTTTAGAGCAGATGCCACCAGACTTAGCTGGAGATATTGTAAACCATGGTATCATTTTAACAGGTGGTGGAGCACTTATTCGCCAACTTGACAAATACCTATCTGATATTGTAAAAATTCCTGTATTTGTCGCAGATGAACCTCTTTTAGCAGTTGCAAGAGGTACGGGTCGTGCCCTAGAGGAGATAGACTTACTACAAGAACTTTTTGAGAATGAGTAAAAAATATTTTTCACTCATCTTATTTATTGCACTCTTTGGTGGTGCAATATACTTTTCAAAAACACTCTCTTCCCCTATTATAGGTTTTTTAAACTCTATAAAAATAATATATCTCCATACTCTTGATAACATTTATGAAGGCATTAGTGAACATTTCCTACAACAAAAAACGATTCATGAACTCAATCAAAAACTCAAGCAGTATGATGCAAATAATCTTTTAATGATTCAACTTATCTCAGAATTGCAAGATATCTACAAAGAAAACAATACAACATTAAAAAATGACCCAAAAGTACAACTTGTTCGAGCTATAGCCTATGAAGAGTTTGGAAATTTCAATCGTTTATGGCTTCATGTTCAAGACTATAATAGTTCTAAAATTTATGGATTGACTTACAAAAACTTCGTTGCAGGTATTGTTGTTCCACAATCAAACCAGCCTCTTGCACTTCTGAATAAAGATATAAAAAGCACCTACAGTGTTTATGTAGGAACAGAAAAAGCACCTGGTATTGTTCATGGAAACAATAACGAATACCTTGTAGTAAACTTCATCCCTACATGGTATAAAATCAAGAAAGGGGATGAAGTCATAACATCTGGTTTAGACAAAATCTTTTTTAAAGGTTTAAAAGTTGGTAAAGTTGTTAAAATCTCCCAAACACAAGGGTATCAAAGTGCTACAATAAAACCCTATTACCAAACAAAAGAACCTAATTATTTTTACCTTATAGAGGAAAGTAAATGAAAATTCTCCTTATACTTACACTACTGTTTTCTTACATGTATGCCAACGAAAAACAAAAAGTTACAGTTGGTCTTGGCCCATATATACAATCACAACCCTATTACGGCGTTGATAATATTGTTGTTCCCTCCCCTGTCATTTTTTTTGATAATGGAATTTTTTATGTACGATGGAGTCGTGCTGGACTCTATTTTTTAGGAGAAAAAGGGGATAAATTTTCATGGGGATTCTCTCTCACTGCACAACCTAGACCATTTGGTTATAAAGCAAGTGATTCCTCTACACTCGCAGGAATGGATGAAAGAAAAAATACTTTTGAGGGGGGAATCGCATTTAGTGCAAGTTATGAAAAAGAAAAATATATAGAGATTATGCTTCTTACAGATATGTTAGAAAGACATGATGCATGGCTTCTCAAAACGGAAATAGGTGATACCTATAAACTTGGAAAATGTACTTTTTATCCTAGTATTATTATTATGTACCAATCACAACATTTTCTTGATTATTATTATGGTGTCAGAACATCAGAAGCAACACTACAACGACCAGCCTATAGACCATCTAGTGGTTTTGAAGTTGGTATGCAGACATATATCAATTACCCATTGACAAAAAAATTTTCCATCCTTGCAAACCTAAGGTATGATCGCTTACCATCAACAGCAAGTGATAGTCCCATAGTTGAAGACAACACCATCTACTCTGGTCTCTTTTCTGTTATCTACACTTTTGAGTACTAAACTTCTTTAACATCTCATCAAATATTAAGTACCTCTTAGGTATAATATCTAAATTTTTAGAATTATTTTCAAGAGGTACCATATGCCAAAACGCACCGATATTAAAACTATTTTACTTATAGGCTCTGGTCCGATTATTATCGGTCAGGCTTGTGAATTTGACTACTCTGGAACACAGGCAGTAAAAACACTTAAAGAGTTAGGATACCGTGTTGTTCTTATCAACTCTAATCCAGCTACTATTATGACAGACCCTGAGTTTGCAGACAGAACTTATATAGAACCTATCAAAGAGGATGTTATTGAGCGTATCATCAAAGATGAAAATGTAGATGCCATCTTACCTACTATGGGTGGACAAACTGCTCTTAATGTTGCGATGAGTATGTATGAAAAAGGGATGTTAGAAGGTGTAGAATTTTTAGGTGCTGATCCACAGGCAATCAAAAAAGGGGAAGATAGACACCTTTTTAATGAAGCTATGACTAAAATTGGTATGGATCTTCCAAAAAGTAAAAACGCCTACAGTGTTGAAGAAGCTATTGAGGTTGTAAAAGAGATAGGTTTTCCAGTCATTAGCCGTGCTTCATTTACCCTTGCAGGTGGTGGTAGTGGTGTTGCTTACAATATGGAAGAGTTTAAAAAACTTGCCCAAGAGGGTATCAGTGCTTCTCCTATCAACGAAATTGAGATTATGGAATCTATGCTTGGTTGGAAAGAGTATGAGATGGAAGTTATCCGAGATAAAGCCGATAACTGTATCATCGTATGTTCTATAGAAAACTTTGATCCAATGGGTGTGCATACAGGGGATTCTATCACTGTTGCTCCAGCACTAACACTTACAGATAAAGAGTACCAAAGAATGCGTGATGCTTCTTTTGCTATTCTTCGTGAAATCGGTGTTGATACAGGTGGAAGTAATGTTCAATTCTCAATAGACCCAAAAACTGGTCGTATGATTGTTATTGAGATGAATCCTCGTGTTTCTCGTTCATCTGCACTTGCAAGTAAAGCTACAGGTTATCCTATAGCAAAAGTGGCTACACTTTTAGCAGTTGGCTTTACGCTTGATGAGATTACAAACGACATCACAGGTACACCAGCTTCATTTGAACCTGTTATTGATTATGTTGTCACCAAAGTACCTCGTTTTACATTTGAAAAATTTCCAGAAGCAGTTGACACTCTCTCAACTTCTATGAAATCTGTTGGTGAAGTTATGGCAATCGGTCGCACATTTAAAGAATCTGTTCAAAAAGCACTCTGTTCACTAGAAACTGGTTTATGTGGATTTGATGAGATTGATGCTGACGATGAGTTTGTAAAACATGAAATCCGTCGCCCTAATGCAGATAGAATTTTATATGTTGCTGAGGGATTCCGTCGTGGTATGAGTGTAGAAGAGATGTTTGACACTTGTCAAATTGACCCATGGTTTTTATACCAACTTCAAGAGCTTATAGAAAAAGAAAAAACTATTACAGATAAAATTCTTTTTGATGCAGCAATGATGCGTGATGTCAAAGTAGATGGTTTTTCAGACAAACGCATAGCACAACTCATTGAAAAAAATGTTGCACAGACAGTAAGTGAAAATGTTGTTTATGAAGCAAGAAAAAAGCTAGGTGTTTCTTTAGAGTTCAATGAAGTTGACACTTGTGCTGCTGAGTTTAAAGCACTTACACCATACCTTTACTCAACAACAAACATTACACAACTACCAAATGTAACTTCTCGTGTAAGTGATAAGAAAAAAGTGCTTATTTTAGGTGGTGGACCAAACAGAATCGGTCAAGGTATAGAGTTTGACTACTGTTGTGTACATGCTGCATTTGCACTCAAAGAGATGGGTATTGAAACTATTATGTATAACTGTAACCCTGAAACAGTTTCAACTGACTACGATACTTCTGATGTACTCTACTTTGAGCCTATTGACTTTGAGCATGTTCGTGAAGTGATAGAAAATGAAGATCCAGATGGTATCATCGTACACTTTGGTGGACAAACACCTCTTAAACTTGCAGATGGCCTTACGAAAATCGGAGCAAAAATTGCAGGAACACCTTCAGCAGTTATTGACCTTGCAGAGGATAGAGAGCAATTTAGTGATTTTGTAAACAAACACGGTCTAAAACAACCTGCAAATGGTTTAGCAAGAACAAAAGAGGAATCATATGTTATTGCTGAAAAATTAGGCTACCCTGTTTTGGTGCGTCCATCATTTGTACTTGGTGGTCGTGGTATGCGTATCGTTTACTCTGAAGATGAACTCAAAGAGTATATGGACTTGGCAATCTCAGTGAGCAACGAAGCACCTGTTTTAATTGACAAGTTCCTTGACCAAGCTATTGAGCTTGATGTAGACTGTATCTCTGATGAAAAAGAGGTTTATATCGGTTCTGTTATGCAACATATCGAAGAAGCTGGTATCCACTCAGGAGATTCTGCATGTTCACTTCCTCCTGTAAATCTTACACAAGAGATGATAGACAAAGTAGAAGCACAAACAAAAACTATTGCACTTGGTCTTGGTGTTCGTGGTCTTATGAATGTGCAGTATGCTATCTATGAAGGGGAGATTTATCTTATAGAAGTAAACCCTCGTGCAAGTCGTACAGTACCATTTGTAAGTAAAGCAACAGGTTTACCACTGGCAAAAGTAGCAACTCGTGTTATGATGGGTGAAAACCTTCGTGATGCTCTTGCATACTACGATAAGTATGAAATTGTAGAGGAGGCAAATGGTCTTCTTCGCCCTCGACTCAAAGGACATGTATCTGTTAAAGAAGCAGTATTCCCATTCCATAAACTCTATGGTGCTGATTTAGTGCTTTCTCCAGAGATGAAATCAACAGGTGAAGTTATGGGAATTAGTAAAAACTTTGGTGTAAGTTTTGCAAAAGCACAACTCTCTGCTGGCAATAAAATTCCAACAGGAGGTACTTGTTTCCTCTCTTTTGTAGATTCAGACAAACAACATGCAGCAGAGATTGCAGAGGGACTCATCAAACATGGATTTAAACTTGTTGCTACACAAGGAACACAACAAATCATTGAGAAAGCTGGCTTAAGTTGTGAACGCGTTTTAAAAATATCTGAGGGGCGTCCAAATATTGAAGACAGTATGAAAAATGATGAAATTGCCATGGCAATCAATACTTCTGATAATAACACAAGTAAAAAAGATGCTGTAGTGATTCGCCAAGAAGTTCTCAAACGCTCTATCCCTTACTTTACAACACTCAGTGCAGCTCGTGCTCTTATTTTAGCACTTGATGAGATGAAAGATGAGCAATGGTCAAGCGCAACAGCACTTCAAGACTTTCTTCTTTAAAAGAAAAAGTTATTTTGACACAAACCGACACAACTGTCGGTTTTTTGTCTCAAAATGAGCATAAACTCCAACATATTAAAGAACGCCCTACTTCCAAACCCTTTATTAAGGTGTACCCAGATTTCCATTCATTTACGCTCCATAATCGTGTTCCAAGCAAGAAAAAAAAATTTGTTCGCCGTGCTTTGAAAACAACTTTTATAGTTAAGAACCAAGCTTTTCGTATAGCTCCCTACCCTTTACATGTAAAGCTTCTTACTCAAACAACATGGTTTTTTTCAACATCAGCCAATAAAAAAGGAAAACATTTTCAAAGAGAATTTTGTGAAAAACATGCAGATATTGTCATAGAAAATAAACAAGGTTTATTTGAAGGTTCTTCCTCAAAACTTTACAAAATTAATAATATAAAAATAAAGAGGTTACGATGAGCAAAATAGTACAAGCATTCTTAACAGGAGTATTTTTTACTTTTATACTGGATTTTTTCTTTTTTCTTGGAATTTATGAAAACTATATCAAAAAGTACGATATCCATCTCTACTACAATATACTTTTTGCTGACCATCAAAATCTTTTTCTCTTTTTAGGAAGTAGTATATTTTTAGGTTTTATCATTATTTACATAGGAAGAAGACTTGCCCTTTTCATTGTTACTACCCTTTTTATAGGTGTTTTTATAACACTCATCCCTTCTATAGGAGAACTTGTAGGAGAAAAATTGTTAATGAAAAAAGGGATAACTCTCTACACACATAAATTTAGTTATCATGGTGATTTATATTATAATGGCAGAAAAAATATAACTTTTTACGATTATGAACTAAAAAAGGTTATAATAATAGATAAAAATAAAATACAAAGTGGAGTATAAATGAAACATATATCTTCTATCGCAAGTGGTGTTATGTTAGGAAGTGCTGGTATTGCCATGATGAGCATCTTAAGTGGGTGTTCTCAACAACAAGAACAACAAGAAGCACAAAATAAATTTTTAGTTATAGAACAACAACCCAATGGAAAATATGTCGTTGTTGAAGAGATGCCAACAGAGGGACCTTCTCGTGCCATTTTACGCGAATACGATGAAAATGGTAAAATGACAGAGAGATTTATGTCTGAAGAAGAGATGAAAACACTTGCCCAACAAGAGTACCAAAAAGTACAAAATGGCACAAGTGAAACTCTCCAAAATGGTGCTGGTGAAGCAGGCATGGGACTTGCTGGAACTATTTTAGCAGTCGCAGCAGGAAGCCTTCTTGGAAATATGATAGGCAATGCTTTAATGAATAACAAATCATTTGCTAGAAACTCTCAAGCAACTAACAGAAGTGCCTATGCAAGAAGTAAAACAGCTAAATCATCAACAAGAAAAAGTTCAAGTAAAAAAAGCTTTTTTGGTGGAAGTTCAAGAAGTTCTTCATACAAAAAAAGTGGTGGATTTTTTGGAGGCTAAACAATGGTAAAACTCCATACAATCACCCCTCTTGATGATACGACTCTTGAAGAGTTGGGTTTTTCATGGCATACAGATAATGATGGCACAAAATATATAAGTGATGCACTTGTAGAGGTGACACCCCATGAAGCAGAATGTTACTATGATGCAGTGAATGAGATCTACGATATGTATGTCAAAGGTGCTGAGTATGTGATAGAAAATGACCTCTTTTTTGAACTTGGCATCCCTTTTAACCTTATAGAAATGATTAAGAAATCGTGGGAAAATGATGTGCATTGGCATATTTATGGTCGTTTTGATTTAGCTGGTGGAATTGATGGAAAACCTATAAAACTTATAGAGTTCAACGCTGACACACCTACAGCCCTCTTTGAAACAGCTCTTTTACAATGGGCAATGCTTAAACATAATGGTATGGATGAGCACCAACAGTTTAATAATGTCTATGAGGCTATTACCGATAACTTTAAACGCCTTATTACACTTTTTGATGATACTGAGAGTTTTGAAGAGTTCTACGATGGTTGGAAAATCCTTTTTTCAAGCATTGAAGGGAATGATGAAGAGGAAGCAACAACACGCCTGCTTCAACAGATGGCTACAGATGCAGGGTTTGCAACCCATTTTGAATTTTTAGAGCATGTTGGTTTTGATGACGAGGGGATTTATGATGCAAAAGAGAATCCTTATGAATACTGGTTTAAACTCTATCCATGGGAAGATATAGCGACAGATGAACCAGAACTTGCAACAACACTGACAAACATTATGAACAACCAAAAAGCAATCATTCTTAATCCTGCATATACTCTTTTGTTTCAATCAAAAGGGATGATGAAGATTTTGTGTGACCTTTTTCCTGATTCACCCTATCTTTTAAAGACCTCTTTTGAACCTTTAGAGGGTGTTAAACAAGTTGCAAAACCTGTTTTTGGAAGAGAAGGAGCTAATACACAAATTATAGAAGCAGATACAACTCAAAGCTATGCGACACAAGGTCCTTATGATAACCATAAAAAAGTATACCAAGAGTTTTATGAATTTCCTCAAGATACTGAGGGTGCAAAATATCAAGCTGGTGTCTTTTTTGCTTATGAAGCATGTGGTCTTGCCTTTAGAAAAGGGGGAGATATTTTAGATAATATGAGTAAATTTGTAGGACATATTTTAAGTTAATAACTACCTAACGACACTTGCATATAAGCAAGTGTCAAAAAACTATTTTTCTAAAATAACAGTTTGTGTAGGAAATGCAAAATCAAGATGAGCATCATTAAATTCTTGCAATATTCTCATATTGATTGCATCATTTGTTGCAGCGATTGGAGAACCCTTTTTAATCCAATATATCACTAAAATATTAAGAGAAAAATCTCCAAAAGAATCAAATGCAACAACACCATCTTGTGTATCTTCATTCTCTTCAATGATAGTTATCAGTAGTTTTTTTGCCAACTCCATATTTTGAGGCGTTGTATCATAAGTAAGACCTAAAAAGAATTTTACTTTTCTTCCCTTTTCTCTACTCACATTAAGTACTGCATTATCTGTCACTTTTGAGTTTGGCATCGTAACAATTCTACCATCAAGTGTTTCTAACTTTGTACTTCGTAAACCAATCTCTCTAACATACCCTTCAAACCCATTTAAAATAATTCTTTCATTAATATTAAAAGGTTTGTCACTAAAGATAATGAAACCACCAAACAAGTTAGAAACAGCATCTTTGGCAGCCAATGCAAAAACCAAACCTCCGATTCCAAGACCTGTAATCATAGTTGTTACATTATAACCAGCATTATCTATCCCAATAACAATCGTTATCGCCCAGATAGAAACATTAATCAGTTTTTTTACAATAGGTAAAAGAATATCATCTAAATCTGTCTCACTCTCTTTCACTTTAGGTGCTATATATTTTTCAACAATAGCATCCAATAAACGAGTTGCAAACCATGCGATATTAAAAATCACCAAAAAGTAAAAAATACTATCTATAAACTTTTTTACCGAAGGGTTGATAGTTAAAACATCAATCGCGAACCAAAGCCCCAACAAAGTAATTGCTAAAGACAAAGGCTCCTCTATCATATCTATAATGATAAAATCTAAATCATTATCTGTCTTTTGTGTATATACCTTTAATGTTTTTTGAATTCCCCAATACAAAAGCCTTCCAATAATAACAGCCCCTGCTGCTATTGTAAAGGCTAAAAGCCAAGTCTCTAGTGAGTTATCTAAGTAGATTGTATCTAACATATATTTATTTCCTTTGATTTATTGTTTCCATACAAGAGCCATCTCATCAATAACAATATCGGCTCTTCTTGGTTTTATAAAAATAGACTCCACCATATAATTATCTTTATGGTATCTATTTTCTATAGCTTCTAATTTTTCTTCTAATGTGCTTTGTAATGCTTCCATATCAGAATACACCTTTTCCAATAAAGTTTCAACATACACAACATCATTCTTTTCTTTTTCAATTTGAGAGCCTTTTTTTATAGCTCCAACACCTTTTCTTACACTACTTGACAAAGAACTTCTTCTACCAAAAAAAGCACCAAAAAGTGCCATGCCAACATCTAAAAGGGTATCTGAAGTTTTCACACTTACATCCTCTTTCTCCTTTTGAAGTTTATTTTCTAATTTTTTTTGTTTTGCTTGTAATGTTGCAAATTTTTTCTCATACTGTTGCTCTAAAGCTTCCCTTTTTTCATCCTTTATCTCTCTAAGTTTGTCTTCAACATCTATCAAAAAATCTGTTTTTGTTTGAAAAAGAGCAGATTCCATTTTTAATGCTCTTATTACAAATAGTTCTATCTTTTGTGTAGTATAAAGATAATTTGAAAGCTTTTTTTCTGCAACTTTTAAATTCTTTGCATCACTTATAATACTAGGTAATGCACCATATGAAACATTACGAGGAGATTGCAGTGTATAATTTTTCAATTCCTCTTCATAGCTCTCTTCCCAAGAAAAATCTACCTGCTTTTCAAAAAGAGGCAGTTGAAACTCATACCTTTTTTGTTCATCTATCAAACGCTTTTTATTATAAAAACGAACACTTACATCAGCATATAAGAAAGGAGTAAGCTGTATCTCATCACTTAAAGATGAAAAAACAAAAAATTGTTGTATCTCTGAAGATATAAGAGGTTTTTGTGAAAATACTTGAGTTTTAGCTTCTCTACTCTTTGGCTTGGATTTATCTTCTGTATCAATGAAAGTATCTTTTTTATGTGCCATCAGTTTTTTTATATCGTTTTGAGTAATAGGACCTTTTAAATAAGAGAGTGCCCAGCGAGTTATAAATTTTTTTGTTTCATTTGTATGGCTATTTCTTAAAAAGAATTCTCGTGATTGTAAAGAAGTCAACTCTTTAGCAATCATCTCTTTCGCAAGTGAAGCATTCTGAGAAAGTGCATCTACAATTTTTTGAATATCCTGTTTTGTTTGTAATTTTCCAACAAACCAAGTACCTATATTTGATAACCCTTTATAGTCTATATCTACAGGATTTTGTGTTGCTAAAACGACACCTACACCAAAAGCTCTTGCCTGTTTTAATAAAAGTAACATTGGCTCCTTTGAAGGGGGATTTTTTGAAGGGGGAAAAAATCCATAAATCTCATCCATATACAAAACTGTTTTTAAAGAGCTACTCCCCCTTTGTTTACGCATCCAACTTATATAACTATTTAAAAAGAGGGTCACAAAAAACATTCTTTGTGCATCATCAAGATGAGCAATATTAAAAATAGCAATTTTTGCTTTTCCATTTTCATCATAAAGCATCTTTTGAATATCTAATGCCTCCCCCACTATCCAAGAACTAAAAGATAAAGAAGATATCATCCCATTAAGTGCCATAGCAAGTTTCATTCTCTCCTTTTGTGGATAGAAAGTTTTTAAAGAAAAAACTCCTATTTTTTCAAAAGGGGGTGATGCAATATAGCCAATAATATCTTCTAAACTCAAAGAGATATTTTGTTGATAAAAATGATAAAAAATATTTGACAAAAGAAGATGTTCTTGAGAATTCAATGGATCTGCTTCTATATTAAGAAGTGCTAACAATGAAGAAACTGTCGTATTTATATACGATATAAGTAGTTCATTATCCTCTATAATATCTTGAGAAGGAGCTTCAAAACTCCCCAAAATATTGACACTTATACCAGAAGAACTTCCTGGTGTATAAATCGTTTTTTCAACCTTTGCAAAGCGATTCACGCGTGCAACATCTTGATGGAACGAGGCCAATCCCTCTTTCCATTTTTGCGCTACCTGCTGCGCTTCTTGAGATTTTTGCACCCAAGGTGTAAATTTTTCAACATCTAAATTTTCAAAAGCCAAACAAAGATTCCCCATATCTCCTTTTGGATCAATCACAATAGAGGGGATATTATCTAAAGCTGCTTCCTCTAAAATATCTATACCTAAACCTGTCTTTCCAGAACCTGTCATTCCAATTAAGAGAGCATGCGTGGTTAAATGTTTTGATTTATAAAGTGTTAATGAATCTTTTTGCGTATCTTTTCCAAGATAAAATAAACCCATTTTTTCATATATTTCTTTCATCTTTTTATCCTACTGTACTTTATTCAATTTATGTTCAAACTCAGGAACTATCTCTTTGAGCTTGGCGAGTTTATCCTTACATGTAAGCAACTCTTCAATATCAGCATTAAGCTTCTCTATAGCATATGGAATTGGTTTAGCAATAGTAATGGACTCATAGTCTGTTTGAGCATCACTCTCATTGATAAGAAGCTCCTCATAAAGTTTTTCCCCTGGTCTTAGTCCTGTAAACTCTATTTTGACATCTTTTTTTCCACTTAAGGCTATCATCTTTTTAGCTAAATCTACAATTTTGATAGGCTCACCCATATCAAGTATAAAAATCTCTCCCCCATGCCCTATCGCACCAGCTTGAAGCACAAGCTCACACGCTTCAGGAATGAGCATAAAATAGCGAGTAATATCAGGATGAGTCACAGTAACTACACCCTCTTGAATCTGCTTTTTAAACTTAGGAATAACACTTCCACTACTCCCTAAAACATTCCCAAAACGAACAGCTACAATCTCTGTATCTTTAGCATCCACATTTTGACTATAGAGTTCACAAATGCGTTTTGTCGTTCCCATCACATTAGTAGGTCTTACAGCTTTGTCAGTAGAAACCATAATAAATTTTTGCACTTTATGTTCTATAGCTTTATCAATCATTTTTTTTGTTCCAAGGACATTATTTTTAATCCCCTCTTCTATGTTATACTCCACCAAAGGTACATGCTTATATGCTGCTGCATGAATCACTATTTCAGGTTTATAAATCGTAAAAGTATGCTCTATCGCTTCATCATCTAAAATATTTTGCATCACAGGTACACATTTCTCCTGCCCTAATTCCTCTGTAATAGCATAGAGATTATACTCACTGCTTTCTACAAGAATAAGTTGCTTCACACCATACTTGATACACTGACGACACAACTCACTTCCTATGCTTCCCCCAGCACCTGTAATGAGTACTTTTTTATTTTCTAAAAAATTTTTAATTTTTGCTTTATCTAAATCTTTTGGTCGACGAGCTAGAAGATCTTCTACACTCATATCTTGAAGTTTTGTTTTTGCATTATCATAGGTAGTTGCTACTTTTATCTCAGCATCACCATGTAAATCCAATTCCCGTTCCAACATTCCCATATCTATATTTTCATCAACAATTAATGCTTCAAAACCCAAATTTTTTTCTTTAAAAGACTTAAATGAGTAAACATCGACACCATTCATTTGAATATTTTCTGTAGTGTTTGTTATAATCGCGATAGGATAATATTTACTTGTACTATGGTCAATAGAGCGTAAAATAGTATTTGCTCTGTCAAGATCAGCGACAATCACCGTATACTTCCCCAAAGCATTTGCTTTATACTTTTCCAAATAGAGTCGTTTGCTTATACGAAGTGCCAACATCAAAAAAAGTGATATAAAAAACTCTATAGCAATGATTGAACGAGGAATAATAATCTCAAAATTAAAACGCAAAAAATAGGTTGTAAAAAGTAAAAGAAGTGTTGAAAGTATCACAATGTTAATAAGCTTTGTCGTATCATTAAACCCAAAATGACGCCAACTGATATCGTAAATTTTAAACCCACTAAAAAGTGCTATACGAATCACTACCAAAACAGCGATCGTTACAAAAAGCCCTGTATAAAAATTATGAGGTATATCAAAATCAAAACGCAAACTATACGCAATAAAAACAGATGTACTGATGATGAGGGTATCAAAAAAAATAAAAAACACTCTTCTTTTGAGCTCTTGTGAAAATGGTATCAATCAAAACCCTTTTTGTTGTCTACATATTGGTTAATAGTATAAAAAATAATAAAAGAAAATAGTAATATAACTAAACTGTTGTGTATATAAAAAACAAGAAGAAAAAGAACTAAATTAATCCCCATTCCCCATAAAACCACCTGAGAATGAGAAAATCCTGCCTGCGTAAGCCTTTGATAAGCATGTTTTTTATGCGCTTTCGTTAAAGACTCCCCATTTTTATAACGACGAAAAAGGGTAATCGTTGCATCATAAAAGAAAAGACTAAAAAGAACTATCCATACCCAAATATTCTGACTTGATTCATTTGCATAATACAAAGCAAAAATTGCTACATTATATCCAAGGAGTGTACTACCAACATCTCCCATAAAGATTTTTGCCTTATGCCAATTCCAAACTAAAAAACCTGCAACTGCCATAAATAAAACAATAAAATGAACCCCTCCAAAAAGAAGATACCCTCCAAAAGCCAAAAAAAGCGCCTCACTTCCTGCATAACCATCAATACCATCAAGAAAATTATAAAGATTAATAAACCATAAAATAATAAAAAATGCAAAAAGATTACATACCCATTCATTAGAAAGGGTAAAAAAGAAAAAGTCTA
>Ga0256828_1001253_pt1 | contig 15987 bp, 21 predicted proteins | sample CV88metaG_FD_185993 | JGI IMG/M metagenome (GOLD analysis project Ga0256828, IMG submission 185993) | Hydrothermal vent microbial communities from East Pacific Rise, Pacific Ocean - CV88 | ecosystem: Environmental > Aquatic > Marine > Hydrothermal vents | place: Pacific Ocean: East Pacific Rise...
TATAATAGAAAAAGAGCTTTATAAATCCAAAATAGCAGTTGCCAAAGACATTGCTAAACTTTATAATAATAGTTATGGTACAAGTAATAATAATGATAACTCATATAATCAAATGCTTATACACAAAAATATAGCTACTTTAAATTCATATACGAAGAAATATGAGCCATATATACCTGGAAGTAGTATAAAAGGAGCTTTACAAACAGTTTTAGGTTTATCTATCGATGAAAGTAGATTGTTAAAAGTTTCAGATACTATTGGTATAAAAGTTTCAAATCAGATTGCATGGAGTTTAAGAAAAACAAAAAAAAGTAATATTCCTCAAAAGTTGGAGGTGATTTCTAAAGGTTCAGTTTATAAATTTACAATCAGTAAATCTAATATATTTAATTTTACTGATTTAAAAGAAAAAATTGATGATATGTATAAGACAAATGATTTTCAAGCATATATTAATTTTAGCAAAGAGGTTAAGAATTCAAATCAGTTTTTATTGAGAATTGGTAGATATATTGGACAAAAGTTTATGAGTAGTAATCCAAAAATTCAACAACCAAAAACTAGGTCTATGTTTGTTCCTACTGAAAAGAATACAAAAGTGGAGCTCCCTTTTGGCTGGATATTATGTGAGATTATAGAATGACAAAAACAAAACTAAAAACATACTTCATAGAAGCTACTAAACATATAGAGCTTATAGAAGATTCTTTGGAAGAGCTACAAGCTCCTATAACAGATTATGAAAGCTTATCTAAACTGCAAAAGTTTGCGTTAAATGCTTTAATCTTTAGATTTTCAAAGCTTCAGGATTTACTTGGTGCCAAAGTATTTAGAAATTATTTGGAGTATAGTGGTTACACTACACAAGGAGTAAGTTTTTTTGATATTCTTCGAGAAATTGAAAAAGAAGCTATTGTAGATATAGATACTTGGATGGAGCTAAGAGAACTTAGAAATAAAATAGCACACGATTATCCTGAAGAGTTAGATGAGATGTTAGAGAGTGTGAATTTATTTATAGAAAAAAGTTCACAACTTATTGGTATTGCAAAACAATTGGAGCAAAACTTTTATGAGATTGAGCGAAAAAGAGGTTAGAACTATAAAAAGTATTTTACAAGAGATATTTGAAGATGTAACTATCTATCTTTTTGGAAGTAGGTTAGATGAGAGCAAAAAGGGTGGAGATATAGATCTTTTTGTTATTTCAAACAATGCAACATTGCAAAACAAGATTAAAGCTTTAGCAAAATTAAAAAGATTACTTCATAAACCTGTTGACTTAGTTTTGCATAAAGATTTTACAAGAGAGATAGAAAAAGAAGCATTAAAAGGGATTAAATTATGAGATATATTTTAACAACGTGTGGACTTAGTTCATTTACAAACTATGAGCCTATAAGAAAACTAAAAATTTATACTTATGCAAATAAGCAAGAAAATGAGATAGACAAAGAGTTTTTAGAGGAGTTTGAAAAATATTACATAGAGTTAGAGAGACAGTTTTTAAACTACTCTTTAGATGAAGTGAAAAAAGCTTCTGCAGAGTTAAATGTTCTTTTTACATTTTATAAAAATAGTGTTGATAAAAACGATTATCATCAACTTCTACATACTGATACATACTTTGGAAAGAAATCGGCACAACTTATAGAGGCCTATTTGAAAAACTATGGTATGCAAGTGGAGCTTTTTTCTCTTAGAGATCTTCAAACTTCTAAAGAGGAAGAGTTTCATGTAGCACTTGCAGAGTTAGTTAAAGAGCTATCGCCAAAACTATTAGACTATAAAGAAGCAGGATATGAGATAGTTTTTAATCTTACTGGTGGTTTTAAAAGTATAAATAGCTTTTTACAAACAGTGGCTTCTCTTTATGCACATAAAAGTGTATATATGTTTGAAAATGGACAAGAAATTTTAACAATACCGCAATTACCTATTAAAATAGATGAAGAGATTGTACTAAAAAATATAGATATTTTTAGAAAACTAGCACTTAATATAAATACAGATGGTAAAGCAGTAGAGAGAGTTCCTAAAAGTTTAGTTTTAAAAATAGATGATGAGTACACATTGTCAGCTTGGGGTGAGGTTATTTGGCAACAAGAAAAGAGGAAAATTTATTCTCAAAAATTTTTAAGTTCCCCTTTTATGTTGGTAAAAATCTCAAAAGAGTTTGAAAAAGTTGCAAGTGCATTGCAATCAAATCGTCTGTATGAGATAAATGAAAAAATAGACCAGCTCATAAAATATAAAAAATTTGGTGAAAATCCAGCTTCACTTAGTTTTAAAGAGCTAAAAGGAAAACCAAAACATAAATCTACTCATGAGTTTTATATAAATTCAGATGAAGCAAAACGAGGGTATTGCCATATGGAGAAAAATAAAATAGTTTTAGATGAGTATGGGGAACATTTGTAAATAATCCCTCTAGTAGACAACTTTTGACAAGTTGTTTTCATATACTTTCATAAAATTTGAAAGGGTGAAAATGCAAAATAAAATAAAGCAAAGAGTTATTTGGAGTTTTTCTCCTGTTACACGTGTAAAGCCATCAAGAAAAATCTATTCACGTAAAAAGTTTAAAAAAATAAAAGGGGAGTTTTAGTATGTTACATATTGCAACGCATAATGGTGTTTTTCATGCCGATGAGGTAACTGCTATAGCTTTACTTAAAGTATTTATAGAAAGTGAACTACAGGTTACAAGAGTTCCTCATAATCAACAAAACTTTGATAGTTTCGATATGGTAATTGACATAGGTAAAAGACTTGATAAAAAAAGATATTTTGATCATCACCAATACAAAGGTGGTAAAAGTAGTGCAGGGCTTATTTGGGAGTATATAGGTTTAGAAAAAGAGTATAAAGATATATCAAAATTAGTAAAAATAATAGATGAACAAGATACAGGAGTAAAAAAAGCACAACCTTTTGAATATCCAAACCTTATCAAATGTTTTAACCAGTCAGATATCTATTCACAAAAACAAGAGGAAGCTTTTTTTCAAGCAGTTGAATTTGCAGTAGTTACTTTTAGTTCTTTAAAAAGAGTTGCCCAAGAGCGAAAAAAAGCAAAAGAGATAGTAAAAAACTCATTTATGTTTGAAGGTTCAACAACAGTGCTAGAATTAGCAGAGTTTACTCCACATTGGCAAGCCTATGTAGAGGAAAATATACCACATATAAAAGCAGTAGTTTGGGAAGATGAAGTACAACAAAAATATAAAATCAAAACAACATCAAAGCATATAATATTGCCTCAAAGTAAGAAGATGGAGTTTGTTCATAGTGCAGGTTTTTTTGGTGTAGCAAAAAGTAGGGAAGATATGCTACAGTATGTTAGGTGTCTTTAGTTGTGGGTTGAAAAAATTTTTAAGGAGTAGGAAATGGCATTAAAAATTAAGAAAAAGAAAGATGCAGATATAAAATTAGCAGTTATTACAATTTTAGGCACAGTTGGTGGAAGATTTGATCAAGATTTGAAAAAATTTGTTTTTGTAGAATCTACAAAAAAGAGCATTTATGTTAGTAAAGATAAGATTTTAAAAATAAAAAAAGATAGTTATACCAATACCTTACCACTTCTAATAGATAGTTTTGATTGTGATATTATTCCAATTTTTACACAAGATGCAAAAAATATTCAATTAGAAGTTTTACAAAAACTAGAGCAAATGGGAGATAAAATTTCAGTTTTAGAGAGTGGATATTTAATTAAAGATGAACAAGATTTTGAGAAAATTTTTCATACCATTAATACTATAGTGAATGATACTCAATATGATAGATTAATTATAGATGTAACTCATGGATTTAGACATTTACCTTTATTGATGTTAATAGAACTTATGATAGTACACTTTAAAGATACTTCAAAGATAGAAAAAATATTATTTGCAAAAGAAGAGGTAAAACCAATAAAAGAGAATAATTTTGTAGGTAAGTATGACTTTATAGATTTAAAAGAGTATTTAGATATTGCAAATATCTCTTTTATTTTAACAAACTTTGCTAATAATTTTACAGTTTCTAATCATATACAATCTACAAAGTATCAAAAGTTAATTGATGCTTTAAATGAGTTTTCAAATGATATTATGGCATTAAGTCTTAATAACTTATTTACAAAATCATCTATAACACTTATAGAAGAATTAAAATGTATAGATAATATATCTATAAAATTACAATCTACAAATCTTTTAGAAGAAATAAAAAGAATTACAGATTACAAAGGTAAAAAAAGATATAAAACATATTTTGATTTATCTGAACTTTTAGTTGAAAAAAATTATATTTTATTAGGTATATCACTTATGTATGAGAGTGTAAGATTATATGTTAAAACAACTATAAAAAAATCGCATAAAGAGATAGTTGAAAAAGTAGAAAAAAGTTTAAAAAATGATTTATATAGTATTGGTGATTTTTTTATTAAGTTTAAAAATGACTATAACTATCAACAATTCCAAAAAAGTTATAAGGATGTTCTCACTCAAGAGGAATTTGTTAAAATAAAAAATTGCTTTCCACAACAAGTATTAAATTGTTATAAGTTTGAGATTAATAACAATCGAGATAAGTCATTATTGGATACAATAGCACATTCTAGAAATGATTTAGCTCATGCAAATTCTCAAAAATCTTTTAGAGATATTAAAAAGAATATTCAAGAAGTTTTAAATAGATATAAAGAGGTGTGTATAGAACAATGAAACTAACCAAAACAGAACAATACAACATCCTTATAGAAGAGTTTAAAAAAAGAGATGATAGAACTTTAGATATTTATGATGAAGCTTTAAAAGAAAGACTGAAAAAATCTCCTAAAACTATACAAAGACTCATAGAAGAGTTTATGCTTAAATATAATTCAGTTGTAGAAGTTAAGGGTAGAAGAAGAAAAACTTATAAACTTGCGACACCTATGGATATTATAACTGAAGGTTTTGAACATTTTGAGAGTATTGGCTGGTTATTTCAAATGGCCCACGATGCAGATCCTACAATGTTTAAAGAATTAGAGGAACTTACAAAAAAAGAGAAGCATATCTATATGTTTAAAAATACACCTTTTGAAGATTTAAGCACAATAGAATCAAACCAAACTTTTCAAAGATTAAAACGAAATATAGAAGCACGTGAATATACAAAAATTACTTTTTATGATGATAAAGAGTTTGATAATCTAAAGCCAATAAAACTTGTTTTTGTAGATGGAAATTGGTATATCACTTATGTAGATAATGAAAATTTATTGAAGTTTGGTCGTATTAATTTTATAAAAAGAGTTGATTTTGGTTCAAAAATAGGACATTTTCAACCTTCTTCAATTCAAAAACATTTAGAGTTTTTAGAAAAGGAATTGCAAAACTCTATGACTCTTTATGGTGCAAAGAAAAAAACAGCTACTATAAAAACGACACCTTTTATTGCAAAATATTTCAAAAAAGATATGAAAAAATTTCTATCTTCTCAAAAATTTATAAAAGAGGAAAAAGATGGAAGTGTAATTTTTACTTTAGAATATACACAACCTTTAGAAGTTTTACCGTTTATTCAAAAATGGTTGCCAGATCTTACTATTTTAGAACCACAAGAGTTAAAAGCTGAATTTAAACAAAAATTACAAAAAGCATTAGAAGCTATTTCATAAATAGATCTAATGCTTTAAGAAGTATAAGAACAACTCCAGCTCCCCCAATATACCACTTCATAGTGGAGATAATTGTTTCTTGCATTTTAACCTGAGCTGCTTCAAATTTTGTTTCAAGTTGTGAAAATTTTGTGTCAAACTTTCCTTCAAGAGCGTTAAAATCTGCTCTTATTTCAGCTTTGAAAGTATCAAATTCTCCTCGCATCTCAGCTTTGAAGGTATCAAACTCACCTCTTAAAAGATTAAACTCCCCCTTTAAACCATTAAACTCCCCTTTTAAACCATTAAATTCCCCTTTTAAACCATTAAATTCCCCTTTTAAACCATTAAATTCCCCTTTTAAACTAGCTACATCTGCAGTTACTTCATCAAGTTTTAAATCTAAATGGTTTATATGGTTGTATTGTGATTTTAAAAGAAGTGTGTTTATATCATCTTGAGTTAAACCCTCTCCATTGCCAAATTTTTCTTCTATTTGTTTTACTTTTGGAGTAATCATCTCAATAAGCATATCATCAACTTTTGTTTTATTCATAACAAGCTCTTTTTTTACATCATTATATCATAAACAAAAAAACAATAAAAAAGGTCATAATTTGTCTAGTTTGTTTTTTATACTTCTTTCATCAAAACAAAAAAGGGTTGTTATGAATATGAAGTTTCAAGAAGAATTAACAAAACAGTTAGATGATGCACAAACTATTATTTTTGATATGGATGACACTCTTGTTTACACCTCTTATGCAAATTTCATATCGTACCAAATGGCTATTTTTGAAACCTTAGGGGTTTATGTACCAATACAAGAGCAAAGATTTACAAAAACAACTTTAAAGCAACTTTTTCCACATTTAGATGAGGAACTTTTTACTGAGATAGTGCAAATTAAAAAAGAGCTTTTTGCACACTACATGCAAAATACAAGATTGAACTATATTTTAAGCTATGTTATTAAGAGATATAGCAAAGAAAAAAAGCTTGTTCTTTCAACAAATTCTATAAAAGGTAGAGCTATCTCTCTTTTAAAACATCACAATCTTTATGAGTATTTTGATGCTATTTTTTACAAAGAAAATCATCAACAAAATAAATATCAAACTATAGTAGAGGAGTTAAATATAGATGTAGAAAAAACTATTATTTTTGAAAACGAGATGGAGCAAATTGCACTTGCAAAAGAGGTTGGGTTTTTACCAACAAATATTTTAAAAATATAGTTTAGTAGTCAAGTCTTGACTTGTTTGTTGCATACAATACCCTTAACAAAACAAAAAAAGGAACATAAAATGGAAAAATTTACAGTACAATCAAATAGATGTTTAAAAAAAGATACACAAGGTTTTTACAGTGTAGATTATGTAGGATTTCGTAATGAAGGGAATCCAGATTATATCAATACTTTAAAAAATGATTTTGCATTTAATGGTAGATTTGAACTTGTTCAAGCACAAGAAAAACTTCAAGAAGTATTAGTACAAGATTTACCAAAAGTGTTTCAAGAAGTAGGTAATAATGTAACAGTATGTGTTGTACCAAGATCAAAAAAACTCACAAGTTATCCTTATGAAAAACTTCTTTTTTTAAAAACAATTCAAGAAACACTTGCTAAATTTTTTCCAGATGTAAAAGATGGGATAAACTTTATAACAAGAGTAAAAGATACAAAAACAACACATTTTAAAAATAAACCTGAATATGCAGGAGAGGGGGAAATGCCTTATTGTGGTATATCACTTGATAGTTGTGAATTTTTAGATGATATTAAAGGGAAAGATATTTTGCTTATAGATGATATTTATACAAGAACAGTAAATATAGATGAAGATATGATTCAAGCACTTTTAGATAAAGGTGCAAAAAGTGTTGCATTTTATGCAGTAGCATATACAGTTTATAAAGGATTTTAAAGATGAAATATACACAAAATGTACTTAATATTTTAGCACTTCAAACATTTAAAGGTGTGGGTAATGCATGGATAGTGAGCAATTTTAAAGCCAACACAAGTGTAGAGGAGTTCGTAGAGCTTATAAATAGAAAAAAACCTCAAAGTGAGTCTGTAACTCTAAACTCTTTTGAAAATATAAAACATAACATAGCTTTAGAACTTGATGCTCTTGATGAAAACAGCAATGCCATAGCTTTAGGAGATGAGCTGTTTCCAGCATACAGAGGGAAAGTTGCTGCAAGTAAACAACCTGTTGTGCTTTTTTATAAAGGAGATATTAAACTACTTCAAAAAACAAACAAAAACTTAGCAGTTATAGGGCTACTCAACCCAACTGCCCAAATAGAAAAAGTGGAGCGTTATGTTGTAAAAGAATTTATTGCAAATGGAGTAACAATTGTAAGTGGTTTAGCACTTGGGTGCGATACAATAGCACACGATGAAACACTAAAAAATGGTGGTGCAACAGTAGCTATTTTACCAAGTACACTTGAAAAAATTATGCCATCTTCAAATGCAGAATTAGCAAATGAAATAGTAGTAAATGGAGGATTGCTTATAACAGAATATTACAAAGAAGCTAACTCTAAGCATGAAGTAATCAATAGATATATTCAAAGAGATAGACTTCAAGCACTTTTTAGCGATGGTGTTGTTCTTAGTGCAAGTTATGTACCAAATAACAAAGGATTAGATAGTGGTTCACGCCACGCTATGAATGCAGCAAAAGAGTATGGTTTAAAAAGAGCAGTTATTTACAATAAACAGCTACATAGTAATGATGCTATGTATGAGCTTAATAAACAAATAGCACAAGAGGAGGGTACTATTGTAATAAATAAGGATAGTTTGAAAAAAAGTATAGCTACACTTGTAGCACAACAATCGTCTTTATTTTAAAGGGGAGGGTTATGGCAGGTTTTTTAATTGTCTATGATATTTTTAATAAAAAACGTTTACGTAAAATAAAAAAAATTGTCTATAGCTATAGAGTAGAAGGGCAAAAATCTGCCATAGAGTCACCTTTAACAAAGAGTCATTTAAAAACGCTTATTTCAGAGTTGAATTATTTTAGTGATGAAAAGGATAAAATTAATATTATTTATGTCGAGCAAAACCCTATTTGCTTAGGGAAAGCAACCTCTTTAGAGTTAGAAAACAATGCTTTTATAATTGTGTAGGAGTTAGTATGAAAATAGCTGTTGTAGATAAAAAAGATATTGTATTAAAACTTGAAAATGCTACATTGAAATTTGATGGGCAAAGCATACCTTTTAGATTTGTTGATGTGCTTATATTAAACCATCGCATAACACTTTCTACAAAAGATATTTTAACTCTTACAAAAGAGAATATTTCCGTTTTGGTTGTTTCGTACCATAACGATAATTTCTCAATTATAAATAGTGCAAATAGTAAAAATGCAGAGATAAAACTTGCACAATATAATGCACTGCAAAAACGTTTAGAGTTTGCTAAATATTTTATTATGCAAAAAATTATTTTCCATAAAGAACATTTAGCAGCACATAGTATAGAAGTAGATATATCTAACCAGCTTCAACAGCTTCAAAATGCTACAAATATTGATGAGATTATGGGAATAGAGGGGAGTTTTGCATCTCTTTACTTTAAACATTTTTTTACACTTTTTCCTAAGGTGATGCACAAAGGTAAACGCTCCAAACAACCACCACAAGATCCTGTAAATGCCTTGCTTTCTTATTGGTACTCTTTATATTACAACATTATTACTATAAAACTGTTAAGTTATGGTTTTGAACCTTCTATTGGGTATTTGCATACCCCTTTTCGTACTCATAATGCTCTTGCTTCAGATATTTTAGAGCTCTTTCGTGCAGAGATTAACCAAGCGGTTTTAGGGGTATTTAACTCGAAGTTACTTACAATGGAAGATTTCTCTAAAAAAGGTGGAGTTTATTTAAAATATGAGGGGAGAAAAAAAGTATGGAAAGAGTTTACTCAACTTGTAAATGTATTAGAAAATAAGCTCAATACAACTATAGCTTACATAAAAAAAGAGATAAGCAATGAAAAAATATAGTTTTATAATAGCATACGATATAGCAGATGCAAAGCGTTTACGTAAAGTTGCAAAAGCTTTAGAAAAAGTTGCACTTCGTATTCAAAACTCTATTTTTTTATATAAAGATGTAACAAAAGAGGAGTTGCAAAAAATTGTAGAAATTTTGCAAAAGAGTATAGATGATGAAAAAGATGATGTTCGCATTTATAAAGCAAGTTTAAAAAAATCTTTTCATCTCCAAAGTGGGATAGATTTGCAATTTCCAAGTATTATAAAGGGGTAAGATATGAATATTTATGATAAAATAGATGCTATTTTTAGTGATGATATACAAGAAAAACCTTTATGGGCAGATGAGCTACTTTCAGAATTACGTGAAATAAAAACACTTCTTAAAGAGCAAAAAAAAGAGATTAAAAAAATAGATAAAAACTATTATGAGTTTGTAAAAAACTTTAGACAAAAAATGAAAGCAGATATTGCAAATAATATTTATCCAACATTTCATTATAATGATAGAGAATTTGGTGTAGATTTCAAAGGACTGCTTTACGATAAACAAACGCAAAGAACACTTCCAAAAAATGAAGCATTTGAAGTATATGAATATGCATATAACCATAGAGAAAATATTGGAATTTAAGGAAAGAAAAGTTAAAATGCACGCAAAGAAAAAAGTTATTTCACTTATTATTGTTTAAGAAAATTTTAAAACTATTTTAGGTGTCTTATGACCTTATTTATTGGTTTTAATGAGGATAAAAATTATTTAAGTTTCTTTTAAATTTACTATCTCCCTTATATGGGAGAGAAAGTAGATTACAATATGACCCGATTTCAAGGGGATTGAAACTAGAAAATAGCTTTTTAAAAAAAGATTATGTTGATTACAATATGACCCGATTTCAAGGGGATTGAAACCATTTATTTCACTAGGAATCCCAGCTCGATCCAATTACAATATGACCCGATTTCAAGGGGATTGAAACAACATTATCTCTTTCCTTTTGATATTTCTCTTTCTTATTACAATATGACCCGATTTCAAGGGGATTGAAACTCAGCAGCCAACTCTACCGTTTTATCAGCAACAGCATTACAATATGACCCGATTTCAAGGGGATTGAAACTAGCTACTAAATAAAATAGTAATGTAAATTCAACATTACAATATGACCCGATTTCAAGGGGATTGAAACTAATGTTACTATCATGCATAGTTAGCATAGCTCTTAATTACAATATGACCCGATTTCAAGGGGATTGAAACTTGTGTAATAGAGTTTATCGCTACTGAACCATTATCATTACAATATGACCCGATTTCAAGGGGATTGAAACTTAGTTTGATACTCACCGTTAAACGACCTAAACATTACAATATGACCCGATTTCAAGGGGATTGAAACCTCTACACTATCTCTACTCACTAAGCCTTTGGTGATTACAATATGACCCGATTTCAAGGGGATTGAAACAAACCTACAGTAGCACCTCCCACTAATTTAGTAGATTACAATATGACCCGATTTCAAGGGGATTGAAACATCAAGAATAGCTTTATGAAGTCTAAGAGCATATTACAATATGACCCGATTTCAAGGGGATTGAAACGTAGTTCCTGCAATAAGTTTAGTAGAAGATACTGATTACAATATGACCCGATTTCAAGGGGATTGAAACAGATCTAACAATACTAACTTTCTTAGGTGTAATAATTACAATATGACCCGATTTCAAGGGGATTGAAACATAACAAGCATAGAAGCTGTAAAGTCTATTTCTAAAATTACAATATGACCCGATTTCAAGGGGATTGAAACATTAGTGTCCAACACTTTTGACCTTTATCCCATGAATTACAATATGACCCGATTTCAAGGGGATTGAAACGTAAAACCTATAGTAGTTCCACCTACAAACTTAACAATTACAATATGACCCGATTTCAAGGGGATTGAAACAAACAGTAATGTACTTGTATTATTGAACAATACGATTACAATATGACCCGATTTCAAGGGGATTGAAACTCATGCTTTTAAATGTGTTAACATAAGCCGCTAATTACAATATGACCCGATTTCAAGGGGATTGAAACTCAGTACCAATAGCGTTTAGTTCAGCAGTTAATAATTACAATATGACCCGATTTCAAGGGGATTGAAACAGTACCAACTAGGTTAACTAGGTTAACTTATGCATTACAATATGACCCGATTTCAAGGGGATTGAAACGCACTTAATGCCTTATTAACTACTTTGTAGAATAATTACAATATGACCCGATTTCAAGGGGATTGAAACTAGGCACTTAGTGCCTTATTTACTATCTTATAGAAATTACAATATGACCCGATTTCAAGGGGATTGAAACAGCCGCTAGGGCCTTATTAACGATTTTGTAGAATTACAATATGACCCGATTTCAAGGGGATTGAAACAAGGTTAAGTAATACCAATAATCACTTAATAGAATTACAATATGACCCGATTTCAAGGGGATTGAAACTAAGCCGCTAGGGCTTTGTTTACTACTTTATAAATTACAATATGACCCGATTTCAAGGGGATTGAAACTATTGCCAACATTTACAAGCTCAGGATTTAATCCTAATTACAATATGACCCGATTTCAAGGGGATTGAAACGCATATGCAGTTACCGTTGTAGCTTTCGCTACCCTATTACAATATGACCCGATTTCAAGGGGATTGAAACCACCTCCTTTCTCTTCTTCTTGTAGAGAAGAGTACATTACAATATGACCCGATTTCAAGGGGATTGAAACATATCCTTCATATCTCTGTATTTAAGCATATTAATTACAATATGACCCGATTTCAAGGGGATTGAAACCATTAAGTTCTCTAGCATTATAAGCTTCCCATAGGAAATTACAATATGACCCGATTTCAAGGGGATTGAAACAGTATACGCTTAGATAAAGAGGACTTAACATACCTTATTACAATATGACCCGATTTCAAGGGGATTGAAACCCAACTGGTACTATTGTTGTTAACTAAAATGGATGGAATTACAATATGACCCGATTTCAAGGGGATTGAAACGTACTATTGTTGTTAACTAAACCAAATGGAGGAATTACAATATGACCCGATTTCAAGGGGATTGAAACCTAACTTAATTAAACCAAATTAACCAGCTAGGTACATTACAATATGACCCGATTTCAAGGGGATTGAAACATTAGTACCATAAACCATAGAGATGGTGATAGTACATTACAATATGACCCGATTTCAAGGGGATTGAAACAGCTTGGTACCTTCCTTAAAACCAGGATGGTTTGTATTACAATATGACCCGATTTCAAGGGGATTGAAACAATTCTACTCCGTTATTTAAGATGAATAAGTCTTATTACAATATGACCCGATTTCAAGGGGATTGAAACTACCAACTGGGTACTAACTAATCAAACTAGGTAATTACAATATGACCCGATTTCAAGGGGATTGAAACACGCTTAAAACCATCTCTTTCGTTATTGAAAGAATTACAATATGACCCGATTTCAAGGGGATTGAAACCAAAGTTCTTGTGGAGATGCCTGAGAACCGTATAAATTACAATATGACCCGATTTCAAGGGGATTGAAACACGTTTAGTATTTTTTCTTGAATATCCTCCATATTACAATATGACCCGATTTCAAGGGGATTGAAACCTGACCTTTAAGCTTAACTCTTAAGTCATGCAAAGATTACAATATGACCCGATTTCAAGGGGATTGAAACAACCCTGTTTCACCATAGCTATCCATAATAACTTATTACAATATGACCCGATTTCAAGGGGATTGAAACATCTACAACATAGTTACTATGGAAGCTTAGTAGCTGATTACAATATGACCCGATTTCAAGGGGATTGAAACCAATATTTATATAAAATAACAACATAACATGCTATTACAATATGACCCGATTTCAAGGGGATTGAAACCGTTTATTTTATTTTCTAACTCTTTTGAAGTCATTTATTACAATATGACCCGATTTCAAGGGGATTGAAACTTAAGCTTATTTAAAACTTTTGAAGTCATTTTCATTACAATATGACCCGATTTCAAGGGGATTGAAACGATCGGCATTAGTTCCTAGTCTAATTGACGGGAACATTACAATATGACCCGATTTCAAGGGGATTGAAACTTCTCGTCTCCATCCATTAACCCTTTAAACGTGTATTACAATATGACCCGATTTCAAGGGGATTGAAACTGAAATGATACTTTTTACGACCTCAACCATGATTACAATATGACCCGATTTCAAGGGGATTGAAACTTTTAGTACATCGAAGTTAGGCTCAACTCCATCATTACAATATGACCCGATTTCAAGGGGATTGAAACCTACAACTGTATGAATATCTGTCTCTTCATTACGAATTACAATATGACCCGATTTCAAGGGGATTGAAACCCCGCATAGTACCAACTATCACCTTGAATGATAGATTACAATATGACCCGATTTCAAGGGGATTGAAACATTACTAAAATCTTCCATAACAAGGAAATGTGAAGATTACAATATGACCCGATTTCAAGGGGATTGAAACTTAGGGTTCATAGCCCTACCATCATTAGTTACTAATTACAATATGACCCGATTTCAAGGGGATTGAAACATTAAACTCTACTCCATTATTTAGTTTGAATAGATTACAATATGACCCGATTTCAAGGGGATTGAAATATTATATAAAATGAAAAAACACTATTTGTAGACAATCTTTGACTAATTTGTTTTGTATAATTATGCTGATTTATAAAGAGAAGGAACAAAAATGCTAGAAGAGTTATACGATAAAAGTAAAAAAAGCTTAGAAACAATTCTACGTGAAAAAGCATACGATGAAGTAAAAGATGCTTTAAAAGAGAAAGGTATTAGCATTGAAGATGTAAGTGATGAAGATGTAGAAACTTTAGTAGCAGAAAAAGTAAAACTTATGCAAACAGGCTTAAAAGGTGTAGGTGCAGGGTTAGCCATAGGAGCAGCACTTTCACTACTAACTGGTGGAATTTAGTGTGTTTAAAATTTTTAAGTATATTTTCTTAGCAAACCTCTATAAAAGGGTAAAATACAATATATATTTATCCTTTTTCTCTTTGGTAGTTATGGTATTTAGTAGTTTTATTATAAGTGATGTTTTTCAAGTTACAAACTCAGAAAATCTACTAACAGTTTTAGTAGTAAAATGGGTTGTACTTTTAAGTTTATTTGCCACTTTTAGTTATAACCTTTTTAAAATAGTGACAGTTGCCCTAAATCAATTAAGCTTTAGCTCCCCTAAAAGTGCTAAAACACAAAGAATACTACAAAAAGAGACTCTCACTTCAAAAGAGGAACAAGTAGTAAAAAAATATCAACCTACACAGAAAGTATGTACAAAAGAAGATAATATCTTAAATAAAGAACAACTTCTTACTAAAAGTGAACAAATAATGCAAAAATATATAAAGGAACAATAATGTCAAAAAGTAATTGTGATGTACTCTTCAATGATTTTGAAAATACATTTAATTCCATCGAAAAAGTTTTAGTAGATTCAAACTCAGGTGAAAAATTTGTAAAAAATATTTTTGGACTTGGTGGTTCTTTAACTAAACTAGCACTTACTTCCAGTGTATGTGCAGTAAAAACAGTACAAACTGTAAAACAAGAGATAGTAAATACCATAGAAGAAGAACTACTCGATGAAGATAAAAAAGAGCAACAAAAAGCATTTGATGAAAAACTTGATAAGCTCTCAAAGAAATATAAATGATAAAACTTCTTTTTATCCCTTTTATTTTACTCTTTTTAAGCAGCTGTTCCTCTACCCAAAAACACTATAACGAAAAGCACTATCAAAGACTTTTATGTAAAAAACTTAATGGTAAAATGGAATATACCCTTAAAGATAGAACAAGAGTAGATTGTTTAACAAACACATATGCGATAGAAGTAGATTTTGCAAAAAAATGGGCTGAGTCTATTGGACAATCTCTTTACTATGCACAAATCACACATAAAAAACCTGCTATAGCTCTTATTGTAGGAAAAAAAGATACTCGCTTTGTAAAAAGGGTAAAAAAAGTTGCTAGGCATTGTGGTATTGAACTTTTTATTTTAGATAAATAAAGAGCAAATTTTTTTATGTATGAAAAGTTAATAGTTCTTTTACCCTTTTTTTAGTATAATGCTCAAAATTTTTTTAAGAAAACTCTCTTAAAACTCAAGGAAATAAAATGGCATTAAATGTTTACTATGACAAAGATTGTAATTTAGATATTATCAAAAGCAAAGTTGTTGC
>Ga0256828_1001254_pt1 | contig 15983 bp, 3 predicted proteins | sample CV88metaG_FD_185993 | JGI IMG/M metagenome (GOLD analysis project Ga0256828, IMG submission 185993) | Hydrothermal vent microbial communities from East Pacific Rise, Pacific Ocean - CV88 | ecosystem: Environmental > Aquatic > Marine > Hydrothermal vents | place: Pacific Ocean: East Pacific Rise...
TCCTAAAGCAGAAAATTTATTACAAAAAAATGGTATTAAGATTTTTAAGAGTGCAGATGGTAAAAGTATGTATGGTATTAAAGAAGATACATTTATGCAAAAATATGGATCTACTATTCAAACTGGATTAGCAGCTGGAGGATTGGCTTTAGGAATTGCAAATTACTTTGATCAACATGCTGCTGCGAAAAAACAAAGAGAATTATTAGGGGAACAAATTACCTCACTAAAAACTAATAGAGAACATTTACAACAAGAGTGGGATAGAGTAAATAGAATTAGAAAGAAATTAAATTCTTCATATTAAGTAAAAATAAATCCTCTATGGTATAATAGTTTCATAAAATTATACTGTAAGGATTTATTAATGACTTCAAACTATTATCAACAACTAAATAAAGAACAAATAAATATAGGAAGTGCCTCTAATATTAATGTACCAAATGGCGCAAGAATAATGGATCATTACTTAAGTATTGCAAATCAATTAGAAAGAAATGATGATTATAAACAAGCTAAAGAAACAGCGTCTATTAATGCATATAATAGAAAAGAAGAAGAATTAAATAAACAAAATGAAAATATAAATACATTAGCTATTATGGCAACATACCAAAAAGGATTAGAACAATTAAATTCATTAGATTTATCTGATCCAAAGAATAGAGAAATTTATCAACAAACTTATAAAAATTTATTGGCACAAAAAAATCAATTACTTGCTAATGCTGGTAATAAAAACATTGCATTACAAGCAATAAATAATAGTTCTACTGAATTTAAACAAAATTATATGAATAAAGTTGCAAATGATACATTAACTAAATACGCAACAGAATTTACTAAATTGCATTCTACATTAGGACCTTCAGAAGCATGGGATAAAATATATCAACAATATCAACAAGATATTAATACTGTAAAAGATCAAGATACTAAATTAGGAATAATGCAAGCATTTATGAAATTAAAACAAACTACTTCAGATGATGAAGTAAATGAAAAAAATAAAGCATTTAATGAAAATTTACAACAATCACATGCTAAAGTACTGACTGCAATTGATACATTAAAATCTTCAGGAATACAATTTAATAAAGTTTATAGAGATCCAATAAAATACAAACAAGATTTACAAAAAGCTCATGATTATGCTATAAAACATAATTTAGATTCACAAACTGAAAAATTATTGTTAAGTTATTTACAATACGAAAAACCAAATAAACTTACTAATTATTCTTCTGGATCTAACGCTTATGTTAATTCTAATAATAAAAATACACAATTATTTATTGATGCTGTAACTGAAACTACACAAAAAAATCCAGATATTAAGATATCTAAATTACCTGTAACAGTTAAAGGAAATACTATCTATATACCTACTTTAGATACCGAATATGCTGCTGATTTATTAGCTGGCTCAAATCCATATGTTAAACAATATAAATTAAAAAATTATGTAGAAAATAATGTAACGCCAAAAGAGTATGCACTAGAAGTATTAAAATTAGACAACACTACTGTTAATAAATTAGATGAAGCAATTAAAAATCATACTAATTTAAAAAATATTAATCCAAATACATATCAGTTATATGCTGCTTATAAAGATTATTATGATTTAACTAAAGGTACAAATCAAGTATTTGTAGTACCTGAGACAAAATTACTTAATACTAATTCTGATAAAATTCAAATAGGAGATAATGTATTTATCCCTAAAAATGCAATTAGAAAAATAGACGTTAATGGTGTACCAACTTATTATATCACTTCTACTGATATACAAAAATATTCAAATGGAAAAGATATAACTGTTAAAGGTAAAACTATTGTAAATGGTACTATAATATTAAAAAATAATATTAAAATTCCTAATTATGAAATAGTAGAACCAGCTCACACACAAGATGTAACGTCTTTAAGTTTATTTCATACTTTTCTTGGATCAGCAACTAACGCAAAAACTAAAAAACAAATTACTAATGCCTATATAATGACACATCCTGAAAAATATTTAAATACTAAAAATAATATATTTAAAAATTATTATGAATTTTATAAAAAGAAAAATCCTAATATATCAGAACAAGATTACTTTGAGAATGTTTATAAACCAGCTTACCTTACTGCAGTTAAATATGCTAGACCATATTATAATGCAAAAAGACTAGCAGATGATATTCCAGGTATAGAAATGAATGTACCTACCTCAGATATCAGTAAAATGAGACAAGCTGATTATACTTTTAAAATTAAACCAAATGAAATACTAAAATCATCTAAAAGTGCTGTTAAATTCTTAAGAGTATTAAATTTTATAGCAAGTAAAAATGGAAATCCTATTCAAGGAATAGATAAATTAATGAGACTTGCTAAAAATAATCCAGAACAATTTAGAGCTAAATTTTTTCAATTAACAAAAAAAACTCCTGGATGTAAAGTTATGGGTACTTTAGAAACTGAGTGTATTACTACATTTGAAGGTTTATCAGATATGATTGATGGATTAAGAGATAAAGAATAAAATAAGGATTAATAAATGGCTAGAAAATTAAGTGCATACGAATATTATATGAAAATGCAAGGAAAATTAAATAAAAACGAAGAACAACAAATATTTAATTCTAATAAATTAAATCAATTATCTATAAATACAGCAGGTGCAGATAATAATGAAGGTGCTGTAATACAGACATTAATAGATGATGCACCTACGAACGATACTAAAATAGATGCTGGTTTTAATAACGACTTATACTATACTAAAGAAGGTTTACAAGTTGGAGGGTTAGATCATTATGTAGATGATAATTCTGATTCATTTAATATTCTTGATAGAAAAGATGATATTTCATTTAATCAAGCTAATCTCTATGATACTGCATTAAAGAATGGATCATTTTTAAATCAAAGAGAAACACAATTAAATTTACAAACACAACTAAATGATTTAAAACAACAATTAACTTTAGATGACCCAACTATTGATAAAAATATAATTCAAACGAAAATAGATGCTTTAAATAAAGAATTAGAAGACCCATCATTATCACATATGGCTAATATCTATGGAAATGTAAATACTCAAATTGAACAAAACTTAAAAATGCAGCAAGGGTTATATACATACAATCAGCAACAAAATCAAGCTAATTTACAGCAAGGTGAGTCACAAGTATATAAAGGTTATATGCCTGAGACTTATCATGCTTTTAAGTCAGGGGGATTATCTTTAATTAGTAAAATATTAGCAGTTCCTTTAGATTTAGTAGCTGATAGAAAAGATAATAATATATTAGGACATACTTTAACTAAACTAGATGATTATTCAAGAAATTCTAACTTTTATGAAGGTTATAATGATAAAGATGTTCAATTTGCTTCTAAAATGGCTACGGATAGCTGGAAAGATATTACAGAAGGACATTATTTAAATGGAGCATTTAAATTTATTAAAGCTGCTTATGCTTTACCTCAAGTAATAGCACAATCATTGCCTGAAATGTCTGTTATAGTTGGGTCCAATATAGCTACTGGAGGGGCTGTTTCAGGTTTAGCATTAGCTACTGCTATTACAGGGGCAGCTTATGGGGCAGAAAATATAAGAATAGCAGAAGATAATAATCATGGTAAACCATTAAGTTCAGAACATAAAGCAGGAATATTAGCTGGTTCATTTTTAAATGCTTTAATCCAGAATGGTGCTGGAGAATTAGTATTTGGGCATGGTATTAATAAATTAATTTTTAAAAATAAAATAACAGGTAAAGATATTATATCATATGATGCACTTAAGAAAAAATTTCCTGAAGAAGCAGGACATAGTCTTTGGTATGCTATAACAGATTCTGTTGGTACTGCAAGTAAAGCCGGATTAGTAGAAGTACCGGCTGAAATGTTAGATCCAATAATATCTAATATAGTACAAAAATATAATACTGAAGAAGGAAAAAATAAATTAGGTCAATATAAATCTATGACTGATTTAGCTGAGGACGTTAAAGATCAAGCTATTGCTAGTGGTATTCTTGGTTTCTATGCTGGTAAAGCTATAAATTTAACAGTAGAAGGAACTCCTAAAATAACAGCTATAGTAAGTAATATGGTAGCTGATAAATTATATAGAGATCCAGATTTTAGAACAAATATAAAACAATATTTACAAGCTAATAATTTAACAAATAGAGAAGATATAACTAAACATTTAATAGAACAAGAAAAACATATTAAATCTCAAGAAGAAACTTTATATAAATTAAAAATAGATAACTTAAAAGAAATAGATAATCCTCAAACAGCAGGAGAACATTTACAAAATATTATTTATAAAATAGTAAATACTAAATTAAATAATAATATTTTATCTAATATTACTTTTAGATCAAATATTAATTCAGAACTAAAACCTCAAGATATTTTAAATAATTTAAAAGATCCAGCAGGTAATGATATAGATATTTTATTTAATGCTTTAATATCTGATAATTATGCTAAATCTAAAGGGTTTAATTCAGCGATTGATATGCTTAATCATTATGAACAATCTAATGATACAGCTTTACCAACAGAATTAAAAAGACAGATTTTAAATGATTCTATTAATGATTTTAAATCAAGTGAAATAATTGAAAAATTAAAACAAGTTAAAGATTATTTAGATAAAACACCGGAAGATATAAAACCTTCTTTAAATCATAAAATAGAAGCAATAAATACTATTTTAAATAATTTACATACTGAAGTAAATAATATTATTAATAAAAATCCATTATTAAAAACTAAAACTGAAGAATTAAAAAGAAATATATTCAATGAAGAATTAGCTAAACATAAACAAGGGTTATATGAACATTCTAAATTAATAGCTCAAGCAACTCAAGCATTTAATAACGTTAATTATACTGAAAAAATGTTAAATGAAATAGTTAAACCAGTATATGATGAAGCAGGTAAAATTATTAACGGTAATACTGAAGATAGTTTAATTCATCAAACATTAAATAAAATTAAAGAAGGAGTTATTAATAATGATACTATTAATTCTTTAGTTAATATATTAAAAAACTTTAGTAATGTCAGAGACAACTATACAGATACTTTCTCTAAAAACCCAAAAGAAGCTAAATTAATAAAACAACAATTAAATGAAGTTAAAAAAGATACTTTAGAGTCAGTCGGTAAAGTATTAAAAGAAAAGAAAATTACTCCAGAAAATCTTAGAGAAAAATTTGAAAATAAAGAATTAGATAAAGAGACTCTTGATTTATTATTAAATTTAAGCAATGTACTAGATGAAAATGGTAAGTTATCAGATGAAGATATTGATATTCTTGGTTCATCATTAGGATTAGATGATATATCTTCAGAAGACATTAAGATGTTAATTAGTTTTATTAAATTACTTAGACAAGTATTTAATGTTTCTGGTTCAAATACTAATTTTAATTATGATACTGACTATAAAAAGAAAGATACTACTCAAATATTTAAATCAGCTTTTACTAACGGCTCAGAACAAGAAAAAAGAAGTATTGTAGATAATGATATATCTTATGTATTGGGTACTGGTTCTAAATATAAACTTAATCCAGCAGCTAATATAAAACATATTACTTCTAAATCTGAACAATTTAAAGAATATGTAAATCATTATATAAAAGATAGTGCTTTAAAAACTAAATTATTAAAGTTATTAGATAATCCTTCATATGATAATTTAGTTAAAGTGGTTAAAATATTAAAACAAATAATAGATAAACAAGAAATGCCTAAAAAAGATATTAATACTACTGAACTAGAATATAAAAATAATACATCTAAAAAAACTAAATCAGATAAAGATAATATTGTAAAGTTTAAAAAATTAAATAATAAAATTATTATCTCTTTATTTAATAAAGATATAGAATTAAAGATAGAAAATAATCATATAGATTTTACTGGTTTAGATGGTAAATTAAATTACTTTACTCCAAGATTAATTGAAGAATTTCCTCAACATGGTATCGGTACTGGTGTTGGCTTTAGAATATTTAAAAATTCTGATTTTAATGTTACTTTACTTACTCCATCTGAAAAAATGTTATCTCAAGTAAATAGTGGATCAAGATTACTATCAATAAATAAAGATAATAATATAATTCAAATAATGACATATAATGCTAATGCAAATAAAAATAAATACTTTGAAATAAAAACATTTACATATGAAATTAATCCAGAAAACGGTCAATATATATTAACAGATGTTAAAAATAATAAAAATAAGTATACTTTAGCTTTAGGTACTAAAGATGCTAATACTATATTAAACTCTAATAATATAAATCAATTTAAAACATATGAAGATTTCTTACTTAATATCAATAATAATACTAAATCGCAAGAATCGATAAAAACTAATAATTCTACTAAAGATGAAATTTTAGAAGATGAAGATTATATTGATGATGATATGCCTACTATTGATCCAGATAGGTTTTTAAATAGAGATAAAGAAGAAGTAACTAATATAGAAACTATTGAACCAGAAGAAGAAATAAATGAATTACAATCATTAAATGAATTATTACAACAAGAATTAAATAATATAGATGATATTGATATAAATACAAATGAAGTATATAAATATAATGAAAATTCTTTAAATAAAATAGATAAAGATATAAATGTTTTAAAAAATCAAAGAAATATAATAAAAAAGACTTTATTTGATGTTATTAATCCTAATTTAAAAAAATTTCAATTTATAGATAACAATTATTTAAAAGATATTGAAATATTTACTAAATTAAATAATATAAAGACTAAATATAGCGATAAATTAAATAAAGTATTAAAAACTAATTATAATTTTTCAAATATGTCTATTAATGATATAATTAATAAAATAGATGAACTAAAAGAAATAAATAAATGCTAAAGGATAATTAATGAGTAAGACTTGTAAACTGCTAAATAATATAGAAAAATCATTAGAGAAATATCAAGAAATAGAAGAAAAAATATTAAAAGATTTTAAAACTGAATTTTCTTCTTCTATTGGTAAATTAATTGAATTATTTAATGAAAAAGCTAAAATAGAAGGTCAAATAGTTAAAAATAAAACTAAAAAAAATAAACTTAAAAAAGAACAAAATTATATAGAGAAACTATATAAAAATAAAGGATATTCTAATCCTGAGTTTATATCAGATAAAAATAAAATAGGTAATTATTTTGTATCTCAATTATATAAAAATTTTAAACAATTAAATATAAATAAATTATCACCTATTATATCTAAAGATTTAAGTACTCAATCTCAATATAAATTACATCAAGCTATTATTTCTGGATCTAAAGAAAATATTATAAATACTTTTAAAAAATTAATTAAAGATACTTATAAAAATGGTAGTGCAATACAAGAAAAAATGTTAAATACTATAGAAATTATATTAAAAAATAAAGTATTTAATAATGAAGATAATAATTTAATTGATTTAAATAATATAAATAAAGTTATATCATCATTTAGAGTAGATTTAAATAATGAATTAAATTCAAGTGAATTAGGTATATTACCTTTTTTAGAATATGATGAAAAAGAAGAATTATATAAATTTAATGATGTAATTAAAAGTTTTTTACCATTAATTATTCCAGCATTTATAGCTAAGATATCTGATCCAATGAGTATGACAGAAGATACAGTCGCTAAATTATTAGGATTTAGAGATGCTAATCAAGCAAGAGAACAATTAGAAGATGATTTTGATTACTATGTAGAAGAATTCAGATCTAAAGGTTATCCTACGAGAGAGTTGGAAGAATTTTTATCTGATCAACTATTTAATTATATAGGTCTTAAACCAAATGATTTAAACTATACTATAGGTGAAGTAAATAATATTAAAAGAATAATTGGAAATACTTTACTACAATTATTAGCCCATAAAGACACTTTAATAGGTAATAAATTAAAAGTAATTAAAAATCAAGTACAACATATAGATGAAAATAAACAAGCTTTTAATGTATTTAAATTAGCGTCTGACACTGGTTCAGATTTACCAATACATCAACAAATATTTCAAGATTTAAGAACATTTAATTCAATGACTCAAAGATTATTTTCTTTATCATCTAATATTAAAGAACCAACTACAGAACCAATAAAATATCCTGAAACATCAGTTAAAAAACATGAAAATTATCAAGTAGATGATATATCTGCAGACTTTACTGATAAAGAAAATCATGTAAAATATATAAAAAATAAAGTATATAAATTTTATCAGAATTTATTAAATTACAATGAGCAATTAGTGAAAGGTATTGCTGGTTGGGTTGATACATCTAAAATATTAGATAAAGATGCAATTAGAGAAGTAGCTAAAAATAGAGAGATAGAAAGTTCGATAGAAAATTTAGAATTATATGATGATATGTTAGATGAAGGAGTCTATTTATATCATCAACAAGTAGCTAACTCAAGAAATATGCAAGAAGGTCCTATTAATCCTCAAAATAATAAATTTCATAGACATTTACTTACTAAAGAAAATATGAAAGTAGATATAGTTTTATTAAATGGTTTAGATACTAAAAAATTAACATCATTTTACGTAAGTTCTTTACAAGCATTAGGTTATGATGTAGATAAAGAAATAGATGAAAATGTAATGAATGAAATAGAATTATTAAAACAAGCTTTAAAAAATGATAAATTAGATCCAAAACATAAATACTGTAAAGTACAACAAGCTATTAATATTATTGGTTCAAATGGTGAAATAGATATTAATAATAAAGAAGGGTTAAGTGCTTTAAAAGATTTATGTTCTTCAGAAGAACATATATATACTTTACATGCTTTACATGAGTTAGCAGATTTAAAAAGACATATAGATACTAAACGAACTACTTTTACTACTGATTTACCACAAGAAATGGATGGTATTACAAATGGTATGATTCTTACTTTATTACAAGCATTAGGGTATGCTTATTATAATTCTGATAATAAAGAAGAAATATTAAGTAAAATTAATGAATTATTAAATAAAGGTGGAATATATGTAAGTAATCACTTTAAAAAAATGAATTATACTAATGAAAAAAAATTATTAAAAAAATTATCTAATGGTATACTAACTCACGCCGATATGTTAAAAATAGCTCAAATAAAAGACTTTTATAATACTCTTAGTGATAATATAAATATAAATATAGATAAAGTATTAAGAAGTTTAAATTCAGAAGATATATTAACTAAAGCAATTATAAATTATACTCGTACTGACCCGAAAACAGGAGAATTAAAAGGATTATCAAGAAATGATGCTAAACCTTTACAAATGGTTCAGATATATGGTGCTAAATTATATTCAATAGTAGGTAAATTCTTTAATACTGTATTTTTAAACAAATATAATAAAGAAATAACTAATTTAATTAAAAATAGACCATTAGTAACTTATAAATCTTTACCAAAATATTTAACTCATAATTTAGATTTAATCTTAGATAAATTATTTACAGGTAAAGGCGCTAAATCATTTTCTATTGATTTTACTTTATATGATCCATTTAGTGAAAATTTATTTAAAGTTAATTTATCATCTTTTAAATCTAAAGATAATTCATTTAATGCTAATAAAGCTAAGATTTTAGAGCATTTAAAAGAACAGATAGATATTTATACTAAAATTAAAGAAAATGCTTCAGACCCAAAAGAAATAACAAATATAGATAGATATTTAGAACATATTAAATTTTTACATAAAGATTTAGAAAATAAATTTAAAAATCTAACTGAAGATAATTTATTAGACACATTTAGAAATAATTTACCTTTAAAATATTTTACTTTTAGTAATCATACTAAAAAAGTATTAGAAACAGAAGTTAGAAAAGTATATACTCCTATTCTTAAAAAAGCTTTTAATACATATAATTTTATGGAATCATATAGAAACAACTTAAAGAAAATGCATACTATATCTTATAGTATGTCTATCGTATCTCTTAAAAAAGAAATATTTAATTTTTTAAAAGATTTTAATCCTAATAAATTATTAACTATTCCTGGTATTGAAAGTTTTCTTGAACTGGATCCAGAAGGTAAATATAAATTACCAGATAATATATCTATAGATCTTATTAAAAATATATCTTTAAAAGATTTATTAAAAATATTAAATAAAACTGAATATAATAAAATTAAACAGATATTAATAGAAAAAGGTAATGGATTTGATACTTTATCTATTCTGGATCATGATAATTATTTAACACTTGAAAAAGATGAAAAGTTTACAGATAATACTGAATATAATACTCTATCTAATGCAGCTATTAAAAAAGGTGATAAATATATAAATATTAATATAGGTACATCAGAAGAGAATACTTTACCAATATCTAATGAAAGAGCAGTAGGGGTAGTAAATACTCATGATTATGATGCAGCTAATATTAAAACATCTACAAATCCAGATAAAGTATTACAGATATATGATGCTAAAGTAGTTCCGTCTGATCCAGAAATAATAGCACAAGAAATGTTAGCTATTAATAAACAAACTATTAATATAGCTAAAGACACTAATATTACTCTTAATATGTTAGATAAATTAGCTAAACAATTATCTAATCTGGATCCAGAAGAACAAGAATTAGCTTTTAATTATTTAGCTCAAGAATATAAAAAAGATATAGAATCTATTAAATCATTAAATAAATTTGAAGAAATAGTGAATACATATACTGAATTATTTAAATTCTTAGAAAGTAAAAATATTAAAACTGTATTTAAAAAAGCATATAGAGACGGATTATTTAAATCCAATACACATATCATATCAGGGCAATATTACATTACTCAACCAAATGACATGATTAAATCAGGTATATTTTCATCTAATACTGATATTTTAGATACATCAGATTTATTAAAAAATAATACTAATGAAGAATTAAATATTGATCCAAAATTAATAGAAACTTTAAAAAATAAATTAATAAATAAATTAAAACAAATAATAAAAGATAATAAATTTAATCAAGAAAATATTAATGATATAGTTGAAGATGACATTAAAAATATATTTAAAGGTAGATTATACAAAGATACTTTAGATACTGATCCAGAGAATAAAACTAATAATAACTCTCAATATAAAAGTAATAAAGAATATATAAATCATTCAGGAGGAGCTGAAGGAACTGATATAGTAGGTGCTAAAATATTAGAACAATATGGTATTAAAACTAATCATTATTATTACACTAAAAAACATCATCCTAAAACAGGTACTACTGAAGTACCTAAAAGTAAAAATAATGCCCCTTATGGTAATATTCATATTACAAAACAAGACTATGAAGAAGGACAAGTAAAAGCAGCTAAATATAATTATGGGTATCAATATTCTAAAATGTATGATCCAAGATTAGCAAGAAATTGGCAACAAGTAAAAAATTCTGATTTAATTATAGCAATTAGCGATATTGCATTTAAAGGTGATTCTTTAAATTTAAGTAATAGAGCAGCAATTAACCCTACTGTTACTGGAGGTACTGGATATGCAGTAGGAATGGCTATATTACATAATAAACCAATAATAGTATATAATCAAGGATTTATAAATAAATATAAACAAGGTTGGTATAAATTTGATTATAACACACATGATTGGATTGAATTATCTAAAGAAGAATTGAGTAATATTAATTTACCTAAAAATTTCTCTGTTATTGGTTCAAGGACTATTACTGAAGATGCTACAAAAGCTTTAGAAGACTTTTTTTCTGAAAAATTAAATACTAAACCAAAAAACTCTCAAATAGAATTATCAGATAAAATAACAAGACAAGATATACAAAATAATAAAAATAAAATATTTGTATTTGGTGATAATACTAAAAGAAAAGGGTATGGAGGTCAAGCTAAAGAGATGAGAGGTGAATTAAATACTTTAGGTATAGCCACTAAAAGATCTCCTTCTTTAGATGAATCTGCTTTTTTTAATGACTCTTCTGAAAATGACTGGAATATTATAAAACAAGATCTAGATAAATTAGAACAATATATTAAAGAAGGTAAACAAATAGTATTACCAAAAGATGGTTTAGGTACTGGATTAGCTAAATTAAAAGAAAAAGCACCTAGTATATATAACTATATGGTAAATAGATTAAATGATATGTTAGGATTTGAATATATGCAACCTACTAATAGTGAAATATCATCAACTAAATCTGATATATTTAAACAGTTGTTATATGATTATATTAAATATATAAAAGGTGGTAATTCAATAGAACAATTACAATCATTTTTAAATCAATTAGAGAGTTTAGGGATACCAAGAGATACTGCAAGTCAAATAATAAAAATGACAGTAACTCATAATGATGATGGGTATCATTTACTTGAAAGATCTTTATATATAGTTAAATATTATATTGAACATAATCAATTAAATAAACTTATTGAGTTTGGTAATAAATTAAAATCCTTAGATACAGATACTTATAATAACCATACTGAAATAAATAAAGCAGTAAATAAAGTAATAACAGATGAAGAAACACAATTAAATAATTCAAATAAACAAATAACATATAAACAAGATACTTTATTTTCATCTCCATTTACTAATTCTGGTCCATTAAAAGAAAGAAAAGAATTAACATCATCTGAAGAAGTAATAGATTTTATTTCTAATGAGTTATCAGGACATTTAGACCCAGAAGATATAAATATATTCTCTAATTTAATATCTAATTTCTTTGATACAGCAGATAAACTACAAATAAGACAATTTATCAATTCTACTTATAACTCTGGGTCAGCACATATAACTATGAAGAATTTATCTTCTTCTTGGATCAATTTATCTAAAGGTAAATACACATCTATACAATCAGAAAGAGAAGTATTTTTACATGAATTTACTCACTTAATGACTCACTTAGCATTTAAAAGAGATAGTGGTTTAGCTACTAAAATATATGAATTACAAAAAATAGTTATTAAAAAATTATTATCAGACCCAACTATTGATCCAGAAACATTTTTTACAGATAGTAAAAACCCATCAGCTATAGAAAGAGAACAATCTAAAGCATTATTTGAGTATATTCAAGGTAATCCAGAAGAATTCTTTACTATTGCAGTAACTAATAAACATTTAAGGAAATATATTAAATCTAATAAATTTAAACATAAAATAAAATTATTAAATAATATTAAAGAACAAAATATAATCCATTATTTATATAATAAAGTAATTAATATAGTAAATAAATTATATAACACTGCATTTAATAGGACTACAAATATATCTAAAGAATTAGAAAATACTTTAATAACAGCAGTGCAATTAACTACTAATTTATATAAAGGTAATGCACCAATTGATTTAGAAACTAAACTATCTGATAAAGTGTTTAAATGGACTGGTTTAGATATGATAAATGATAGATGGTCTAAATTATCTACAGAAATTAATGAAACATTAAAAAGAAAAGGTAATGAGTTAATAGAATCTGGTAAATTAGATAAATTTGGAAATCTATTAAATAAATTATCAGCTAAATTAAATATTAATTTTGTAGATACTATAGCTGATATATGGAAAGAAATATCTAAAGGTAATAATAGATATGGTGATTTTTATTTAATGTTCTCTAAAGCTAAATATGAACAAGAAAAAGTAAGAAATGATATCGAACAAACAACTAAAGACGTATTAAATAAAACTATTTTAAATAATTTACCTGATTCATATAAAAAAGCATTAACTACTTCAGTATTAAGAACAGATTTAATAGCTTTAGGTGATATCAGAAGAATGAAAAAATACTTCTTAAACAGAGAAGAAAGACAAGAAAGAATAAAAGAATTAGAATCTATGTTTACTGGTTCAACAGGACAAGCAATAATCAATCAATCTAAAGCTTTAGGGTATTTCTTATCTACAGGTAAAGTAACTATAAATAATATGATGTTAAATGCTTATAATATTAATAATTTATTATTTGATAAAACAGGTAAATTAGAAGCATTACAGACTGATATGACTAAAGAAATAGATGAATTAATTACTCTATATAGTATTAATTATTTAAATAAACATGATTACTCTTTAGCTGCTGAATATATGATAACAAGACCAAAAGATTTTACTAATTTAATTAATTTTATTAGAAATACTATTAATAAAGATAGAGATAAATTATTTACAGAAGAAGATCAATTACATAAAATTAAAGGACATATAAGACCAAAAGAAAATCATCAATATGAATATATTTATATACCAGAATCTCAAATAGATCATTATAGAAAATATTTATATATTAATCCAGTACCAACTGATTATATAGACCCATTAACTGGTAATAAAATATTTATAATGAAAAGAATTAATAGTAATACTGATTATACTAAAGGTATGATGGAAGTAACTCAATTTAATGTAGCAGGTGATACTCTTAAAATAAGAGAAGAATTAGATTCTTCAGTTAGTGGTATAGTAATTAATCAAAAAATACATTCTATGAGAATGTCTGAACCAGTAACAGATACGTTTGATCCAGAATATAATACAGATCAATTACATTATGTACCTTTATTTGACCCAGATGGAAATATAGTAGATTATAGGCTTATAGGTACTGATTTATCTCAAGAAAGTTATAGAGGATATAATACATCTATAGAAGAAGTACTTGCTAATACACATGCTCATAACACTCTTAAAATAAACGGTAGAAAATTAAATATTAAATTATTTAATTTTTTAAAAGATATGTATGAAAAAGATCCATATAAAAAACAATATATTAATATTAAAGATAATGAAAATTTATGGAAAATAATACCTAAATATACTAAAAAAGATTTATTTAAAATTTATGGAGATGAACCTATATATGTTCATAAAGATTTAATTAATGATATATTCGGTTATAAAGATCCAAGTATAGTAAATGCTTTATTTATTAATAAATTACCAGAAACATTTAAAGCTAAAATGAAATTAGCTGAAAAATTATGGAGAGATTTAGTTAAAATAGTTAAACCAACAATAGCTATTGCTAATTTACCAGTAATTAAATCTAATTTCTTATCAAATGTATTTGTTCTTAATGAATTTATGTCATTTAAAGAAATATATAAATCATTTAGAAAACATTGGATATATTATGATAAATTACATAAAGAACAAGAAGAAATTAGACAATTAGAAATTAAAAGAAAAATATCTCCATTAACTAAAGACGAACAGTTAAAACTTAAAAATTTAAAACAATCTATTCAATCTAATCCTTTATATCCTCTAGTTCAGAATGGATTAATTGGATCTATTGTTGAAGATGCGACTGATATAGATGAATTTGATACCAATATAATTAAAAGTTGGGCTAATAATAAATTACAAAAACATTTACCTAAAAAAATTAAATCTATTGTAGATACTTTATATTTAAATCAAACTGATAGTCTATATCATAAAATGTTAAAAACAGTTCAATATAGTGATGCTATTGCTAAAGCTACTTTATATGAATACTTTAAAACTAAAGGATACTCAGATAAAGAAGCATTATTAAAGGCTGATAGTACATTTATTAACTATAATATAAATGAAAATAAAAATCTTAAATATTTATCTAATATAGGTTTATTTATGTTCTCTAAATTTTATTTACAAACACCTAAAGTCATTGGTTCAATAATATCTAAAAATCTAAAAGGAGTTCTTAAATTAGTAGGAATTAATGATATTTATAATGTCCCTGAAATATATGAAACATACAATAGATCTATTGAAGACGCTTTAACAGCTAGAGTTTTAAACCCATCGGAAGCATTACAATCATTAATTTATCCAGCACTAGTGAGATAACTCTCACTTAGTATAATAATCTACTGGATCTTTCTTAAACCAGGAAGTATTAGAAGCTTTATCTTTAAA
>Ga0256828_1001255_pt1 | contig 15982 bp, 21 predicted proteins | sample CV88metaG_FD_185993 | JGI IMG/M metagenome (GOLD analysis project Ga0256828, IMG submission 185993) | Hydrothermal vent microbial communities from East Pacific Rise, Pacific Ocean - CV88 | ecosystem: Environmental > Aquatic > Marine > Hydrothermal vents | place: Pacific Ocean: East Pacific Rise...
TCTTTTTTCAATTCTTGATAATTCTTTATCTAAAAATGTAATATTTTCTCCAATATCTAAATTTAAAAAATATTTAGCTATATCTTTTAATAACTCTTTTATAATATCTTTTGAAATTAAATCTTTTTTCAAAATATAATACCTTTTAAATATTTAAAATCACATCTATTTTTTGCTATTAAAATAGTATTATCTTTTATTTTTATATTTAAATCATTATTAAAATATATTCCAGCAGCTATATCAAAATCTCTAATATCACCTTTAAAAATAACAGCTTTACATCTGTGAGCTAAAGCTAAACTTAAAGCTAATGCACCAGGTGAGCGATATTTTATATTATTTTGTGTTAATTTTTTACACAATTCTATATTTGCATATGCTTTTTCAAAAAGTATCATTTCATTTAAAGAAGGTGTTTGCTTTTTATTATAAAATAAATTATTTTCAATCTTTATTTTTTTATCTTTATAAAAATAATCACCAGTTGCCAAATTGATAATAAAAGCTTTTGTAATTTCTCCTTTTTTATTTTTTAAAGCAACACTGCTACCATAATAAGGAAATCCATTTGATATATTAAAACTACCATCAATAGGATCAATTATAAAAGTTTTTTTTAAATCATTATCAATAAATCCAATCTCTTCTGAAAAAATATTTCCATATTCTTTAAGATATTTAATAAAAATTTGCTCAGCTAGTATATCTATTTTCATACTTACATCACCACCAAAACCTTTTTTTGTTTTAGTAAATAATGATGTATCATTTGTATGTATAATTTTGATAATATCTTTACTAGCCTTTTTGCAAATTTTTAAAAATTTCATTGAAATAACTTACCTTTATTTACAATCTCTTTCATATTTTTATCATAAAAACTTGGAGTACCTTTTGCTCCTAATTCTTCTACAGCTTTTTTAGATTTTTCTAATTCTTTATCTATTTTAGATTTTTGCTCATCTGTAACTTTAAAAGTTTTCCATTTTGTATCACCAGTTAAAGTTTCATGAAATCTTTTTGCTTTTTCTTGCTCAGATTTAGCACTTAAAATATAATAAATCATATCTTTTGAATGTTTATGAAAACTTAAAGGTAAAAAAATGATATGGATTTTATATTTATCTGCAAAATGACTATTTTTCGCCATTTTTTCAAATTTTCTACACCAAGGACATTCAGGGTCTGTAACTATATATATATCTTCACTACCTTTACCCATACTAAATACTACACCATCTTTTACTATTTTAGAGTTTCCTTTAAAAGGCTCAACAGGATAATTTACTTCAACAGGTCTATTTGTTTTATTATTTAAAACCATACCTAATATAGTATATTTTAAATCTTTTGTCACAAATATATTTTGTCCACCTCTTTTATTATATAAAGTAATTACATATAAATCTGTTTTTTCTAAACCTTTTACTTTTATGTCTTTATTTAATTTATTTTTTAATTGAGCATAAACTGGTGTTTGTTTAATAATTTTTAATGCTTCACTTTGAGATAATATCTTATCACTTGCAAATAAACTAGCAACTAAACTTAAACTTAATAATACTTTTTTCATTTTATCTCCTTGATAATTTTTTCCACCACTTCTTTTGGATTTTTAGCTTTATAAATAGGCCTACCAACTACAATAAAATCTACTTTTGCTTTTTTTGCAAAATCAATATCTGCTACTCTTTTTTGGTCACCTGCATCCTCTCCAAATGGTCTAATCCCAGGAGTTAAAGTAATAAACTTATCACTTGTAATATTTTTAATATCAAAACTTTCAAATGCACTACAAACAACTCCATCAAGTCCATTTTCATAACTCATCTTAGCAAATTCTTCTGCTTTTTTTGCAATTGGTGTTTCATAAATTTCTTCAAAAGTTGCTTCATCAAAACTTGTAAGTGCTGTTACGGCTAAAACTAATGGTCTTTTTTCAAATTTTGATAATCTATCCATAACTTCTTTCATAGCTATCTTCCCAGCACTTGCATGAATATTAAACATGTCTACACCCATTTTTGCTATTTCTTCAGCAGCATCAGCCATAGTGTTTGGAATATCATAAAGTTTTAAATCAAGAAAAATTTTAAATCCAAGATTTTTTAGTTCATCTACAAACTCTTTTCCATCTCTTATATAACTTCTAAATCCTATTTTTAGCCATATATCATCACTAAGTCCAGAAATATTTTTAGCTAATGATATATTTTCTTCTTTTGTAGGTAAATCTAGAGCTATACAAAGTTTCATTGTTTTTCCTTAGCTATCTTATCAAGCATTCCATTTACAAATTTTGTAGAATTTTGACTACTTAAAAGTTTTGCTATTTCAACTGCTTCATTTATTACTACTTGATATGCTAAATCTGTAAAAAGAATTTCATAAACTCCTAATCTAAGAATAGCTTTATCTACATTATCAAGTCTAGAAAATTCCCAATCTTTACTTAAATGACTTTCAATAACTTCATCTATTTTTTCTAAATTTTCTAAAACCCCATTAAATAAATTTAAAGCAAATTCTGCTTTTTGCCCTTTTATTTTTCTTTCTTCTAAATAACTTAATGCTTGTTTTTGCATATCATTATTACCTAAATCAAGTGCATAAAGCATTTGCACTACTGCTGTTCTTGCTTGTGTTCTTGTCGCCATTTAATTACCTTATATATTTTTATAAAGATTTATCATCTCAATTAAACCTGTCATTGCTTCAAAACCTTTGTTTCCTGCTTTTGTACCAGCTCTTTCAATAGCTTGTTCTATAGTATCAGTTGTAAGTATTCCAAAAGTTACAGGAATTGAATGTTTCATTGTAGCATTTGCTATTCCCTTAGTCGCTTCAGCACTTACATAATCAAAATGAGGAGTCGCTCCTCTAATCACTGCACCAACTGTACAAATTCCATCATATTTTTTACTTTGTAAAACTCTCTCAAGTACAAAAGGTACTTCAAATGCACCTGGTACTAAAATTAAATCTAAATTAGATTCATCTCCACCATGTCTTAAAAATGCATCTTTTGCACCTTCAACTAATCTATCTGTAATTAAATGATTAAATCTTGCAGAAATAATCGCTATTTTTGCATTTTTATCTAAATTTAAATTTCCTTCAATTATATTCATTTTTTATCCTTTTACTTTTTTATCTATTGGAGGTAATATAATAGCTACTATTAACGCTATTGTAGCTAATACGGCTAATCCATAATACATTTCAATCATCTTTTTCTCCTTTACCAACAATTACTATTCCTGCCACATAAAAAATTAAAACACTATACATAATTAAAAATACAGAAACTCCAACTTCTAAATTATGAGTTTTACCAAACAATCCATTTATAATAGAAAGTCCTCCAACTAAATTACCTAAATTTATAAGTCCTTTTCCTAACTCTTCATATTGCTTTTGTTTCATACAACCTCTCTAATTTTATCAATCTCTTTAAGCAACTCTTTTAATGATTGTAATGATAGCATATTTGGGCCATCACTCAAAGCTTCATCAGGATTATAATGAGTTTCAAAGAAATATCCATCAACTCCTATAGCTGCTGCTGCTTTTGCTAAAGGTGCTACAAATTCTCTTTTTCCACTACTTTTACCACCAGCACCACCAGGCATCTGAACCGAATGAGTAGCATCAAAAATCACTGGTGCAAACTCTCTCATAATAGGAAAACTTCTCATATCCACAACTAAATTCCCATATCCAAATGAACTACCTCTTTCTGTTAGCCAAACATTATTCTTTTTAGAATTTTCATAACTAACCTCATCACATCCTCTTGTTTTTAACACTTTTAATACAGAATATTTCATATCAGCAGGATTCATAAATTGTCCTTTTTTGATATTTACTATTTTATCTGTTTTAGCTGCAGCTACAAGTAAATCAGTTTGACGACATAAAAATGCTGGAATTTGTAATACATCTACAACTTCACTTACAGGTTGTACTTGGATAGTTTCATGAATATCAGTAAGAAGTTTATATCCAAATTCTTTTTTAACTTCTTCAAGTATTTTAAGACCTTCTTCCATCCCAGGACCTCTAAAAGAGTCTAAACTAGTCCTATTAGCTTTATCAAAACTAGCTTTAAAATAAAAATCATATTTCTCATTTGCATAACTTAAATTTTCTGCAATTCTCATAATTTGTTCACGGCTTTCAATCACACAAGGGCCAGAAATAAGTATCATAAAAATCCTTTTTTTTGATATGATTATATCATAGATTTATGATATAAGGTTGAAAAATGGCTTTTATAACACCAAAAAACATACCAAAATTTATAATGTTTTTACCAATAATTGGTATTTTAATTACTACAATTTTATTGAGTAGTATTACCATATACACAATAAAAAACAACTTTGAAAAAGAGAAAAAAAGTATCACAACACAATTTTTTGATAATTTACAAAAAACGACAAAACAAAGAGTTGAACTAACTTATAATATAATTGATGCATTATACAAAGATACAAAAAATTATAAACATACTATAAAAATTATGCAAAAAGTATTATCAAAAATGAGATGGGATAAAAAAGGATATATATTTGTATTTGATTTTTATGGAAATACACTTTATCATCCAAACCACTACTATATGACAATAAATAGATGGAATTTTGAAAGAAATGGAGTTAAAATAATTAGACTTTTAATACAAGAAGCTTTAAAACATCCAAATGGAACTTATGTAAAATATTTAGCATATAATCCAGATGGTTCTCCAAAACAAAAAGTTTCATTTGTAAAAGTTTACAAACCTTTAAAAATTGTGATAGGTAATGGAGTATATCTAAATTATTTAGATAAAGAATTATTAAAAAAACAAAAAGATACTAAAAATATTTTAAATACAATTATCAAAAACACACTAATAACATCTGTAATTATTTTAGTTTTAATGTTAGTAATTATTTACTACTTTGCTTCTATTTTAAAAAATTTATTTACAAAATATAATGAAGAGATACATCAAGAAAAAACTATTTTATTTAAAAAAGCAAATTTTGACTTACTTACAAATCTTCATAATAGAGAACATTTTTTATTAGAATTAAAAGAATATTTAAATTTAATAAAAAGAAATAATAAAAAATTAGCCGTATTATTTGTAGATTTAGATCATTTTAAAGAGATAAATGATACATTAGGGCATCAATACGGAGATAAAGTATTAAAAACAATAGCTCATAGACTTAAAAAAAGTATAAAAGGAACTAATATCGTATCTAGATTTGGTGGAGATGAATTTGTAATTTTATTATATGATATTGATCCTAAAAATATTACAGATTTAATAGAAACAATTTTAAACAAAATAAAAGAGCCTATAATTTTAAATAAAGAAAAATATTATCTTTCTGCAAGTATTGGTATAAGCATAGCTCCAATAGATAGCCATGATGCTAATAAACTAGTAAAATACTCAGATACTGCTATGTATAAAGCAAAAAAAGCTGGAAAAGATAGATTTGAATTTTATACAAATAGTATGAGTGATGAAGCAAATAAAAGAATTATTTTAAAAAATGCTCTTCATCAAGCTTTAGAAAATCAAGAATTTTTATTATATTTCCAACCACAAATTGATAAAGCACAAAAACTATATGGAATGGAAGTTTTAATCAGATGGAATCATCCAACAGAAGGAATTTTATCTCCTTATTATTTTATGCCTTTAGCTATTGAAATAGGTATTATAGATAAAATTGATTTATGGGTTATAGAACAAGCTATAATTCAATACAAAAAATGGCTACAAAAAAATTATAACCCAGGAATAATCTCTTGTAATATTACAATGAAACAATTAGAAAAAAGTGATTTTATAGAATCTCTAAAAGAATTATTTAAAAAACATGACTTTAATGCTAAGTATTTAAATTTAGAACTTACTGAAGAAAGTATTATGAAAAATCCAAAAAAATCTATAGATATGATAAATAAAATCAAAGAATTAGGGATAAATATAAATATAGATGATTTTGGAACAGGTTATTCATCTTTAGCTTATCTAAAAAAATTCCCTGTATCAAAATTAAAAATAGATAGAAGTTTTATAAAAGATATTCCTCAAAATAAAGATGATGAAGTTATAGTAAAAACAGTAATTGACTTAGCAAAAAATCTACATCTAAAAATAGTAGCTGAAGGTGTAGAAACCAAAATTCAAAAAGATTTTATTTTTGAAAATGGTGGAGATATTATACAAGGATATTTTTATTCTCCACCAATTGATGCAGATAAATTTGAAGAAAAATTTTTAAAGGATACAAATGGTAGTAAGTAAATATACAGCAAGTGGAAATGATTTTGTAATTTTTCACACTTTTACAAAAAAAGATAGAAGTGAATTAGCAAAAAAATTATGTGATAGACAAAATGGAATAGGTGCTGATGGACTAATAGTATTAGTACCACATGAAACTTTAGATTTTGAATGGGAATTTTACAATAGTGATGGTAGTTATGCAGCTATGTGTGGAAATGGTACTCGTGCAACTGCTCATTATGCTTATTCACATAATTTAGCAAATAAAGAGATGAAATTTTTAACAGGTGCAGGTATTATTAGTTGTAAAGTAGATGGTGATATAGTTGAAACTGAACTTACAAAACCAGAACTTGTAAAAGACTATTTTGTTGAAGAAGGGTATGAATGGATTTTAATAGATACAGGAGTACCTCATCTTGTGGCACTTGTAGAAGATATTACAAAATTCGATAAAGAAATAGCTCGTAAAATGAGATATAAATATAATGCAAATGTAAATTTTGCTAAATTTGAAAATGGAGTTTTAAAAGTTAGAACTTATGAAAGAGGTGTTGAAGATGAAACTTTAGCTTGTGGGACAGGAATGTGTGCTAGTTTTTTAAGTGCAAAAAATAAAAATTTCATAGATAATTTTTCAAAAATATATCCTACAAGTGGTGAAGAACTTGAAGTAAGATTTGATAATAATACATTATATTTCAAAGGTGCTGTAAAAGAAACTTTTATAGCAAATATTGATTTATGAATAAAAAATGAATGAATATATACTTTATTTTTGTATAATTACAAAAAAAACAAAAAAAAGGAGTCTTGATGACAAAAAAAAGTTTAATATTAGGTAGTGCCGTTTTAGCTATAGGTTTATTTACAGGGTGTGGGAATGAAATAAATATGGCTGATTATCCAAACAATGTAAGACAACCAGTAATGGTTCCAGAAATTTGTAAAGCAGAATATAACTCTTTAAAAGAAGTTCCAAAAGTTGCTATCGTAAAATTTACTAACAATTCAAGTTTTGGTAAAGCAAATACAACTTCAACAAATGGTGAAGCAAATTATGAAGGGCAAGCTGCTGCTGGTATTGTAGCTACACAAAATGCTGCTGCTATTGGTGTAGCAAAAAAAGAACATTTAGATACTCATACAAATACAACTTCTAGAACAGTTGATCCTAAACTAGATAAAGCTATTTCTGGTGCATTTGAAGGTATATTAGCTGAAATGGGTGGTGCTGAAGTATATAGCAGACAAGATTTAGCAAAAGTTATGAAAGAACAAAAATTACAACAATCTGGTCTTTTTGATGAAACTACTTTAGTAAAAGTTGGAAAACTTGCTGGTGTAAAATATATTATTACAGGAAGTATTGATAGTGTAACTCAAGAATATAAAGATTATTCAAAAGCTGCAAATGCTGCTGGAAATGCAGTAGGAAGACAAGGGCAACAAAATAACGACTTAACTACTCAACTTTTAGGTGCTGCTATTAAACTTGCTGGAAGTGCTGCAAGTGGTATGAAAGTAACAACAAGAGTAACTTTTAAAGTAATTGATGTAACTACAGGTAAAATAGTATTTTCTAAACAAGTAGAAGAAACTAAAAATATTGGTAAAATCAAAAACCCAACTTATGCTCAAGTAATCGGTGCTATCAAAGATGATATTATGGAAGCATTAAAGGGTGTGAAACCTGAAATGTCTGGATTTTTTGCTCCTGTAGGATATATTACTCAAGTAAAAACAAATCCAAAACATGATAAATTTATTGCTCAAATCAATTTAGGTAGCAAAGATAAAATAAAAGAAGGTCAAACTTTTAATGTATATAAATTTGATGAATTAACTGACCCTGTAAGTGGAAAAACTAGTTGTGATAAATCTACAATGAGTGTAAAACTTACTGTATCAAAAAATCAAATTCAACCAGATAGAGCATGGACTTTAGCTGATGGAGATGAAGCTTCAAAAATAAGACCTGGTCAAATTGTAAAAAGAGATGCTTTAAAAAATAGTCTATTATCATTCTAATTAGGGGTACATTATGAAAAGAATATCTTTAATTCTTCCCCTTTTTTTATTAGTAGGGTGTGGAACAAATCTAAATGTAAATAACTTAAACCCATTTCAACCATCTATAAAAAAACAAAAAATAGATGCTCAAAATGCATGGGATGAATTAGATGGAAAAGTAGTAACTGCTCCTAAACTTTCAAATACAAAAACAAAAACTTCTCAATCAATGAAATCTGTAAATGTTACAAATGTAGTAAAATCTATGCTAGAAACGGCTGATTCTATACCTGATTGGTTTTATGCTCCACCAAAAAGTGATAAATACTTTTATGGTTCAGGAGAAGGAACTACTATAAATGAAGCAAAAAATGGTGCTTTAAATTTTATTGCTAGTGAAATACAAACAGCAGTTTCAAGTACATTTAGCAAAAATGAAGGTTTTTCAAGTAGCAGTTATGGAAATAGTAGTTTTTACAAAAATGTAAGCAATAATATAAGAGCAAAAGTAAAACAAATAAACTTTACAAATATCGAAATTATGAAAACTGTAAAAGTTGGAAATAATATATATATTTTAGTAAGAATTGATAAACAAAAACTATTTAATTCTTTAAAAACTAAATTTGAAGTGTTAGATTCTCAAATCACTTCAGAAATAAATACAGTACAAAAATATTCATTATTAGACCAACTAATTACTTATAATAAATTAACTCCAAAAATAGCTGATGCTATGAGTCAATTAAATATTTTAAATAGTTTAAATACTAATTTTTCTATCCAATCTTATGTAAATAAATATAATAGTTATTTAGCTAAAAAAACAGAATTATTACATAAAATATCATTTAGTGTATCTCCAAATGATTTATTTGCCCAAAAACTAATAGAAGTTTTAAATAATCAAAATTATAAAATTTCAAAACATTCTGATATTAAAATAAAATTACAAGAACAAATTAGAAAATCAACTCCTATGGGAATGGCTGTGGTAAGAGTTACTGTAAATATAAAAGTGATTACAAAAGGTAAAATTTTAAAATCAACTTCTATAGAAGTAAAAGGTATTTCTAATAACCATTCTCAAGCTTTAGCAAAAGCTGCTATCAATTTCAAACAAAAACTACAAAATTTAGGAATTAACAAATTATTAGGATTTGAATAATTCCTTTTTTCTTTTTCTCCTAAAATCCCTATTAAATTTTTGATATAATACTCATAAAAAACTTAATATAAAGGTAAATTTTATGGGTATGACAATAACTGAAAAAATTTTCGCACACCACATAGGAAGAGATGTTAAAGCTGGTGAAATTATTAGATGTGATGTAGATATGACTATAGGAAATGATATTACTACACCTATCTCAATTAGAGCTTTTAAAGAAAGTGGCGCTAAAAAACTTGCTAAACCTGATAATTTTGCTATCGTTTTAGACCATTTTATTCCTGCAAAAGATATCGCTTCAGCAAATCAAGCTAAAATAAATAGAGAATTTGCTTATGAACATAATTTAAAACATTTTTTTGATGAAAAAAGAATGGGAATTGAGCATAGATTACTTCCAGAACATGGACTTGTAATTCCTGGTGATGTAATTATTGGAGCTGATTCTCATACTTGTACTCATGGTGCTTTAGGTGCATTCGCTACTGGTATGGGTTCTACTGATATCGCTTTTAGTATGATTACAGGAACTAGTTGGTTTAAAGTTCCAGAATCTATCAAAGTAGTTTTCACTGGTAAAAGAGGTGAACATGTTTATGGAAAAGATTTAATTTTAGAACTTATTAGACAAATTGGAGTTGATGGAGCATTATATAAAGCACTTGAATTTGTAGGAGATACTATAGAAGAATTGCCTATCGATGATAGAATGAGTCTTTGTAATATGGCTATCGAAGCAGGAGCAAAAAATGGAATAGTTGCTTATGATGATATTACAAAAGCATTTTTAGATGATGTAGCTTCAAGACATGAACTTAGAAGTGAAAGAATTATACACCATTCAGATGCTGATGCTACTTATTCTCAAGTAATTGAAATTGATGTAAGTAAATTAGAACCTGTAATTGCTTATCCATTTTTACCAAGTAATGGAAAATCAATCAGCCAAGCTGTAAAAGATGATATCACAATAGATCAAGCTTTTGTAGGAAGCTGTACAAATGGAACATTATCTGATTTAAGAATCGCTGCTAATATCCTAAAAGGAAATAAAGTTGCTAAAAAAGTAAGAATGATTGTAACTCCTGCAACTCAAAGAATATTCCGTCAAGCTGAAGCTGAAGGTTTAATAGATATCTTTATTGAAGCTGGGGCTGTTGTAAGTAATCCAACTTGTGGTGCTTGTCTAGGTGGATATATGGGAATCTTAGGTGATGGTGAAAGATGTGTATCTACTACAAATAGAAACTTCAGAGGTAGAATGGGTGCAAGAACAAGTGAAGTTTATTTAGCAAACTCTGCAGTGGCTGCTGCAAGTGCTATCGTAGGTAAAATCGCAGACCCAAGAGAACTTTAAAAATTATAAATGTTGAATGTTAAATGCTAAATAGTGTTATTAAACACTAAACATTTGACATTTATCATTATTCCAAAGGAATACAAATGTTAGATATAGGATTTAGTGAATTTTTAGTTGTAATAGTTCTAGCTGTATTGGTTTTAGGCCCTGATAAATTACCAGAAGCTATGAAAGATTTTGCTAGATTTGTAAAAAAAATTAAAAAAATGTGGAAAGATGCTACAAGTGATATTACTCGTGAACTTGAACTTGAAGATATGAAAGAAGAAGTAAAAAAATATAAAGATGAACTTAATAAACTTCAAAATGAAACAAAACTTCCCGATATAAATACTCCAGTAGATGGATTTGGTAGTAGAAATATGAAAGATTTTCTAAAATAAGGATAAAAAATGACTTTAGAAATTGAAGTTAAAGATAGTTTTAGTGATGAAATTATTGAAGTTTTAAAATCATTTAAAGATAAAATAATTAGTATTAAATATAATGAGTTTGATACTAATATGAAAAAATCCATTGATGATTTAAAAAATAAAAGAATTAAAAAATTTGATATAGATGAGTTCTTAAAAGATGTATGAAATTTATCAAACTCAAACTTTTGAAAAATTAGCAAAAAAATTTTTTAAAAAACATAAAAATTTAATATCTAAATTTATTAAAGTTAATGAACAATTAAAAGAAAATCCTTTTCATAATTCTCTTAAAACTCATAGATTAACTGGAAATTTATCAGAATTTTATGCTTGTAGTTTAACTTTTGAATATAGAATTATCATGGTTATAGAAATTAAAGATGAAGAAATAACTTTAATAAATATAGGCTCTCACGATGAAGTTTATAAAAAAGGATAAAAAATGAAACTAACAACACCATTAAAATCAAACTCAACAAAAATAATGCTTTTAGGAAGTGGAGAACTTGGAAAAGAAGTAGCTATTGAAGCAAACAGACTAGGTTGTGAAGTAATAGCAATAGATAGATATCCAAATGCTCCAGCTATGCTAGTAGCTCAAAAATCACATGTAATAGATATGAAAAATAAAGAAGCTTTACTTGAAATTATTAGAATGGAAAAACCTGATTATATTTTGCCTGAAATTGAAGCTTTATCTATTGAAGCACTTTTTGAAGCCGAAAAAGAAGGTTATAATGTAATTCCAAATGCTGAGGCAGTAAATAAAACAATGCACAGAAAAAATATAAGAGTATTTGCTGCAGAAGAACTTGGACTAAAAACAAGTAAATATAAATTTGTAAAAAGTTTAGAAGCATTACAAACTGCTGTAAAAGAGATAGGAATCCCTTGTGTAGTTAAACCTGTAATGAGTAGTTCAGGACATGGACAAAGTATTATAAAAAGTGAACAAGATATTGAAAAAGCTTGGAATTTTGCTTTAGAAGATGCAAGAGGAAGTGCAGATGAACTTATTGTAGAAGAATTTGTTCATTTTGATTATGAAATCACTCTTTTAACTGCTAGAAATGACAAAGAAACTATCTTTTGTCCACCAATAGGTCATATTCAAAAAGATGGAGATTATATCTTTTCATGGCAACCAATGCAAATGAGTGAAATTGCTCTAAAAAAATCTCAAGAAATTGCGAAAAAAATCACTGATGGACTTGGTGGTAGAGGTATTTTTGGAGTAGAACTTTTTATAGCTGGTGATGAAGTATATTTTTCTGAGGTTAGCCCAAGACCACATGATACTGGAATGGTAACTATGATTACTCAAACTCAATCAGAATTTGCTTTACATATAAGAGCTATACTTAATTTACCACTTGGATTTGAATTTATAAAAGAAGGAACTTCTGCTGCATTTAAAGCAACTACTGATAGTTATGCACCAATATTTGAAATTTCAGAAGAATTATTTACAGATAGTTCTAGATTTGTTGTATTTGGAAAACCTGAAAGTCATAATGGTAGAAGAATGGGTGTATTACTTGTAAGTGGAAAAAATTCTCTAGACAGAGCAAAAGAAATGATTAAAAAAGTAAATTTAAAGTAAGGCTTATACAGCCTCACTTCCTCTCTCACCTGTTCTTATTCTAATAACATCTTCTACAGGCATTACAAAAATTTTACCATCACCAATTTTACCAGTTTTAGCTCCATTGATAATAGCCTCTATTGCTTTTTCTACAAATTCATCATTTACAACAATTTCAACTTTTACTTTTGGAAGGTATTCAACTACATATTCATTACCTCTATAAAGCTCTGTATGTCCTTGTTGTCTTCCATGCCCTTTTACTTCAGAAATAGTAATTCTTGAAATTTCTACATCTGTAAGAGCTTCTTTTACATCATCAATCTTAAAAGGTTTGATAATAGCTTCAATCTTTTTCATTTTAAATCCTTTTTATACTTATCAAAATAAGGAAAAATCCTTATTTTACTTCAAATGCACTTTCACCATGAACTGATTCATCAAGTCCAATAGTTTCAGTATCATCATCCACTCTAGCTCCACCTGTAAGTGCTGAAGAGATATAATATACAATAACTGTACCAACTAATGTAAATAATCCTACAATTACAACACTTTCAAGTTGAACCATAAATTGAGCCATTCTATCTCCATGCTCTTTTAGTGGACCATCCCATAATAAATCATTATCTTTTACAGCTAAGAAAGCCACTGCTAATGCTCCCCAAAGTCCTGCTAAAAAGTGAATACCAAATGCATCTAAACTATCATCATATCCAAATTTTTTCTTAAGTGCTACAACACCAAAAAATGCTACAATACTTCCAACTACACCTACTATTAAAGCACCAAAAGCATCTACAAATCCAGCAGCTGGAGTAATAGCTACAAGCCCAGCCACAACACCTGAAACAGCACCTAAAAGAGTCATTCTTTTATATACAATATATTCTAAAACTAACCAAGTAATAGCAGCTACTGCTGGAGCGAATGCTGTAGTTAAAAATGCTAAACCACTAATACCATTTGCACCAAATGCACTACCTGCATTAAATCCAAACCATCCAAACCATAATAAGGCTGCACCTAATGAAGTAAGCATAATACTCATAGGTTTCATTGCTACTTTATTAAGCCCTTTTCTTTTACCAAGAAGAATAGCTAACACAAGTCCTGCTAGACCACCATTCATATGAACTACTGTACCACCAGCGAAATCTAATGCACCTGCATCAAAAAGATAAGCACCATCTCCTCCCCATACCATATGAGCTACTGGAGCATACACTGCAAGTACCCAAATAGCACTAAACACTAACCAAGTAGAAAATTTCATTCTCTCAATTACAGAACCACTAGCAATAGCTACTGTAATAGCTGCAAATGTTCCTTGAAATACAATAAATACATAAGTAGGATATGTTCCACTTAAATCTTTCCAACTAATTCCATTTAAAAATAGATTATCAAATCCACCTACAATATTTTGTAAAGCTGCACTAGAATTTGTACTAAATGCTAAAGAATACCCAGCAATAATCCACATTGTAAATGCCACTACAAATGCACCCACAACCATTGCATAAGTGTTTAGAGCATTTTTTGCTCTTGTCATACCACCATAAAATAGAGCAAGCCCTGCTGGTGTCATAAGTAATACTAAAGCAGTAGAAATCATCATCCATGCTGTATCACCTGTATCTAACTTATCTGCTGCAAATACTGGAGCAGAAAAAGCTAATGCTAATAAAGATTTTTTAAGCATTATATCTCCTTGTTTTGTAATTTTTATGACAAATTATATCAGTAAAAGGATTAAAAAAGAGATAAAAATTGTCTATATTTTAGACAATGAAGTATTTAGCAGTATCAAAATTAAAAAAATCTTTAAATTCTTTATAAATTTTTGGAAAATGTTTTTTTAGTAATTTTGGATTATTCCAAAATGTTTCACTTAAAACTGCAAAAAATTCAGCAGTATTTGTAGAGGCATATTTATCAATCAATTTATATTTTTGTAAAGATTTATGATTTATAATTCTATATTTGAATTCCTCATAAGAAGTTCCTATTATATCTATCCATTCATTGTATTTACTAGTTTCAAGTGGAGGGATTCCATCTACATTACCACTTTCAAAATCAAGTTCATGAGTAAATTCATGAATAATTACATTTCTATTTTTATAATGATATATATCTTTTTTGGCTTCATCCCAAGCAATTACAACACTATCTCCTACAGCTTCACCAGAGATTAAAAATGTTTCTTTATTATAAATCCCTCCATTATTTTGAACTTGATTTAAAATCATTGTGTGAGGATATACATAAATATATTCTAGATTTTCATAACATTCATTACGATTTAATACTATCAAACAAGCATAAAAAGAGATAATCACTTTTATTTCATCACTTATATATATTTTTACACCTATAAATTGTTTTGTTTTTATAAAAAGTAATATACTTCTTTCAATTTTAATTTTTAAATCTTCAGGTAATTTTTGATAATGAGGAATATTTGATAAATAATTTTTATATTCTTTAGGAAAAGGAATTTTTAAAAGTTTTTTTAGAAGAAGTTTATATTTTATATATGAAAAAAGTAAATAAGCCAAATAGATAAAAAATATCATCCATAAGGCTATTATTACTTTTAGCATTTTTCTTTTAGTCTTTCTATTATTTCATTTTCGTCAATATTTGCTAAATCAGATTTTGAATAAATTGAAATTAAAGTTATAGTATCGTCTTCAATATAAAAATATATCACTCGATAACCACCACTTTTTCCTTTTTGAATATCACTATTTTTAAGTCTTAATTTATAACAATGATTCCCTATTGATAGTCCTATTTCTTTGGGAGAATTTTGATTAAAAATATAATTTAAAGTAGATAAATCTTTTTTAATATTTTTATATTTTTTTGAAAGTTTTTTTACATCTTTACGAAAAGATGGGATTAAATAAATTTTATAATTCATCTAATAACTCATCTAAACTTTGTAATTTAATCCCATTTTTTTTTGCATTTACAGCTTCTTTATATCCATTTGCTATTTTTGTAGCAATTTCATCAGCTTTTTTACTTCTATAATTATCAATAAAATTATTTATAACATCAGATACTAACTTTTGAGGGTTTAGATGTTGTGTTTGAGCAATATCTAATAAAATATTTTCAGTTT
>Ga0256828_1001256_pt1 | contig 15980 bp, 9 predicted proteins | sample CV88metaG_FD_185993 | JGI IMG/M metagenome (GOLD analysis project Ga0256828, IMG submission 185993) | Hydrothermal vent microbial communities from East Pacific Rise, Pacific Ocean - CV88 | ecosystem: Environmental > Aquatic > Marine > Hydrothermal vents | place: Pacific Ocean: East Pacific Rise...
AAACCTCCACTAAATAGTGCTATTGCTTTCATTAAAATAGTTCCCCTTTTTTTAATTGTGTAATTTTATCACGAAGTTTACGTATATGAAACGCCTTTGCTTCAAAACTTAAATCTTGTCTAATTTGTATCTTTTTTAACTCTCTATTGTAGTACTTCATTAAAAACATACCAATCTCACGTTTGAGTTGCTCTTCATCCTCTATAACTTTTACATTTTCATCTAAAAGTATCTGCATAATTTGTGGAGTATCAACTTGCTGCTGCAGTGCTAAAAGAAACTCTTGAGTATGAAACTGTAAAAATGAAGGATCTATAAAATCGATAATAATATTTGCTAAATTTGGCTTTTCAAGCATTGTTTTTACAAAAGAGAGCTCTTGCATATCTTTATAAGAGTTTTGTTGCATCTGCTGCTGTGGCACAAACTGTTGTTGTGAAACTTTTACAAAAGATGGATTAATATTTAACTTTGACGCAACATAGAGTTTATACTCCTCTTGAAGTAAACTAGAGAGAGTTTTAAGATACTCCTGAACCTCAAAAAGAGCTTTCTCTTTCTCTTTTGGATTTGTTATATTGTACTGTGCAATAATCTCATCTAACACAAACTCTATAAAAGGTTGTGGGTGGGTAAAAAACTTTTTAAGCTCATCTATTGCACCATTTTTTACCATATCTGCAGGATCTAATCCATCACCAAATAAAATAACCCCACCATCAAAACCGCTATTACTTAAAAGTTTAGAAGCTTTGAGTGCTGCAGCACGTCCTGCTTTATCGCCATCGTACGCCATTAAAACTTTAGGCTCACCTTTACGTAAAAGTGGTAAATGCTCTTTTGTAAGAGCAGTTCCAAGTGTTGCAACAGCATTACTAAACCCTGCTTGATGCAGCATAACAACATCTAAATACCCTTCTGTAATAATTATCTCTTTATGTTTATAGATATCTTGACGCGCTAAATGGTACGCATATAAAAGGCGAGATTTATTAAAATACTTTGTTTCAGGAGAATTAACATACTTTGCTTGATGCCCACTAATAGTTCTTCCACCAAATCCTACTAAAGAGCCATTTGGTGAAAAAATTGGAAAAGTTATACGCTCAATAAAACGAGCATAAACTCTTCCCTCCCCTTTTCCAACAACACCCATCTCAATAGCTTCATTCATATCAAAAAAGTGTGATTGTAGATAGTTAATAGTACTTTGTGAATCTGGAGCGTAACCTATACCAAATTTTTCGATACTACTTTCAAAAACACCACGCTCTTGAAGGTATGTTAGTGCTGTTTGATTTTTTAGTAAAAGTGATTGATACCACTCACTAAGTGTTTGCATAAGTTTTGTATTAGCTTTTTTTTGCGTGTTTTTATTATCATAGCTCAAAGAGAAATTATATGTTTGCGCTAACTTCTCTAAAGCTTCTGGATAGTTAAGCTTTTCATACTCCATTACAAACTTAATGCTATCACCACCAATACCACACCCAAAACAGTGAAAAATCTGTTTTGAGGGACTTACAACAAATGAAGCTGTTTTTTCTTGATGAAAGGGGCATGGTGCTTTAAAGTTTGCACCATTTTTTTTCAGCTCAAGGTAAGAACCTACAACATCAACAATATCAAGTCTTGCTTTGAGTGCTTCTATGGAGTCTTGTGTAATCATAGTGAAATTATAGCTTAATAATAAAACAAGTAATTGACATAAAGTTCATAGCTACTTATTCCTGCAATTGATTCCGCACGTGATGCACCAAAATTAAGATGATCTTGATGAATAAGTTTACCTCCATAACCAATATTGAAATTAAATGATGGATCTTGAGTTATATCATTATATGATGTCGAAATTTCCATATATGGTCTCCAAACACGTGTATAATTTGCTCTATTTGCCATACCATAAGAAAAACTAGCACCTATTGTAGAAGATGTTTGAGCTAAAACAGCATAAGATCTTTTTCGCATAGTATCTATCACACCATTTGGATCTAAATTTTCATGATAATAAGCATATTGATAACTAAGCCCTGCTCTCATATCTGGATAACCATTATGAATTTGTCTATTTAAAAATAGATTTATAAAATGAGCATATCCTAAATAAACATTATCTTGTGATTCAAAAGTTGCATTTATATATTCAGATATAATAGTTGTAGATTTTAAAAGTTTCCATGCAAAACTCATTTTTGCATAATCTTGTTTTCCACCAAACATTAATGATAATCCATCTTTTGTTGGTTGATTTTTTCCAAGAATAATATCTAAACTTTTATCACTTGATGAAAGATTATGATGTAAAGAGAGCTTTATACCAAAATAATTTTTTAAAGCATTATAATACTCAAGCTCAAATGTTCCATACCCTTTTGGACATAAACGCTTAAACCCTACGCTACCATAATAAGATTTTGCTGGTACAAAAACATAACTACTAGGCTTAACAATTCTATTACCATTAACACCAAATCCCTCAAATATATAAAAATTATCTCCTATATAATTTTCATTTGTTAACGTTAAACTATTTTGAATTATTGGATCAATATGTGTATTTGCAAAATGAGCTTGTAATTTTGAAGAACGCTGTTTTGAATAATCTAAATGTTGAATATAAGCATTATCTCCATGATCATTTTGAGTTAAACCTTTAAAAGCCATTGTTTGTGCTAAAGAGATTTGACCATCATCATAAGCAGCTTTTGAAGCATCTAACACAGCTAAAGCATCTAAATCATCCCTTAAAATATCCTCTATATCAGAATGATTATTAACAACTAAACTATTACTAAAATGCAACCATAAAGCTTTATTTTGTGTTTTTCTATAAATAATACTACTTTTTGCATATGCTTTATGTTTAATAGCAAAAGAGTAACGAATATCATCATAATTACTTTTTGAAAGATATTTTTTTGCTTTTTTCAATTTTTTCCTAAATTTTTCTGCTGGCCAAATATGAATAGTTGCTCTTAAATAATTTGATAAAAATTGATCCTTCTTCTTTAATTTTGGATTTCTTTTTGCCTTAGCTTTTAACTCTTTTGCTATCTCTTTCATCATCTTCATAAAAGCATTTGTATTCCCTTGTGCTTGATAAATATATGCTTGTAAAAATTTAAAACTTAACAATTTTGTAGCAGGGGAATCCATAGATTTTAATTTTTGCATATAAAAAACTGCTCTATTTATATCATTGAGATAATAATATGCCGAAGCAACACTAAGATACATACTTGGAACAAGTGCATTACTATTTTCTAACTCTAAAAGAATAGATTTTACTTTTTTCGCATCATTTACTTCAATATAATAAGAGATCAACATCAATTTAATTCTAAAATCATCTGGACTAAGAGAAAGAGCCTTTTTTAATGCTTGCGATGCAAGATCAAGTTTTTTAAAGTGTTTATAAACTTTAGATTTTATAATCCAATACATTGACTCATTATAAAGTTTTAGATTTTTAGATCTCTCTATTTCTAGCATAAAATGTTGTAATTCTTTAAATTTTTTATCATTAATAGCAGCATTAGCATAAGTGTAAAAAAGATAAGAAAGTTTAAATTTTTTATATGCTTTTTTAGCAATTCTTGTCGCTATTTTTGGTTTAACTTCTCTAAAACCAAACATAGCACGCTCATAATCATCAAGACGTGCAGAATTTAAGTCTATCAGTTTTTTTGATGCTTTAGCTGCTATTAAACTTTTTTGAAGATACCAACTTAAATCACTTAAAAGTTCATAATATCGAATATTGTCTTGTTTATTTACAATATTAAGATTTTTCACACCAGCCAAAGCTTTATAAGCTTTTACAATATTATGTTTAATATAATAATATCTTGAAATAAGTGCTGCATCTTTTTGAGAATATGGCTTACTACTTTCTAAGATATTAACATATTTTTGTGCTAAATCTAAATCTCCTATCTCCAAACTTAATTTTAACATTTTTGTAACTAACATACGGTTCTGAGGGTTTTTACGATATTTTTGATCTAAAATTTTTACAACTTTTTCAGGAAAACCTATATCTTTATAAAGTTTTATCAACAAATCAATATTTTTTTCTGTTGGATTACGCATAGCACGACGAACAACAAGTGGTTCAACTTTTTCATATTGGTATGTTTTCATACCATAATTAATTAATTCATTTTCAATTTTTTTATTATAACGTATCTCATAAACACGACGAAGATATTTCATAGATTCACTAAAACGACCACTCCAACGACAAACTTCTGCCATTTTTTGATTCCAATAATAAGTTTTTCTATAACGTTTTACACCATATGCAGCAACTTTATAAGCATTAATAAGATCACCTTTATAAAGAAAAACTTGCAACATTAAACGAAGTTCTTGTTCCATCTCTTTTGCAACATTTATTTTCTTTTTTATAGGTTTAAGAATTTTTTTCTTTATAACTTTTTTTTCCTTTTTTTTCTTTATAACTTTTTTGAATTTTTTATTCTTATTATAAATAATAAACTTAGCTTTTTGATAAGTCCTTTTATAGATTCTTAAAAGCTCTGCATCAGGATAGTTTTTTTTGTAGTTAGCTAACTGTTTGTTTGCTTGTTTTTCATCACTATAACACCCACAACGAACTGTTAAAGTTCTTCCAACAACCATATATTTACACCCTTTTGGGTAATAATAATTTTGTACTAAATCATAATTTTGAAATCTATACTCACTTGCTAACTGAACACTAAAACAAATTTGTTTTTGTTTTGCAAACAATGATGCAACCATAATTAAAATTAAAATTACTATTTTCATTATTTAAATATACTCTTTAAAATTTTTTTCGATAATTCAACTGCATAATCTAAATGATTTGTTTGAAGATAAAGTTTCAGCAAGAACTGTCTCACCTCAATATCATTATAATAGTTATGTTGATATTTACGTGCTATTTTTGCACTTTTTTGATAATATCCACCAGCTTGTAAATTTGATACTGCTTTAAAAAAATACTCTTTTTTCTTTTCATACTCTTTTTCTTTTTCAAAAAGTTGAAGATAAATTTTTGAAGCTTTTTTATAAAATTTTCTCATAGCATAAAACTCTGCTAAACGAATTGTCCAAGCTTGCGACAAATGTCCAAATCTCTCCACAATTTTCTTCGCTTCTTTATAACGTTTATGATTAATAAGATAATAGTAATACGCTGTAGCCCACTTATCTTGATGTTTAATATCATACTTTATTAAAGAAACAATATATTTTTGAGCATTCTCTTCATCTTTAAATTTTGTTGCTAAAAAATAACCCATTTCTAAAAATGAGATATCCTTTGGTTTGATTAGCAACTCTTTTTTTAAAAAATAATATGCGGCTTTATAATGCTTATTAAAAACTGCTTCTCTATACCAATAATCAAATTTTTTTTCATCATAAATTTTTTGAGAATATATATAATAAAAAAGTTTTTTTAACTCTCGTGCTAATTCTCTTTTTTTTAGTTCATTATCTGCTTTAAAATAAGCACTCTTTCGTAATTCATAACTTAATAAAAGAGCTTTTGAACGAATTTTTGGATTTTGACTATAAATTAAAATATCTAAAAGAGATAATGATTCTTCAATATCACCACTACGTAAACTTTGTTCTGCAAGTATCAGTTTTAAAGATTCATCTTTTGGACTATATTTTAAAAGATTTTTCAAATATAGCATACTCAGATCATAACTTGATTGTTCAGAAACAATTTGTTGCTTAATAATATCTTTTGGATACAAAACAAATAAAATAACCACAAAAACAATTCCAATAAAAATAAGTTCTTTAATAGTTACAACAAAAACTTCTTCATTTTCTTCATCAAAGTTATTTTTATTTGCATATGACATCTATTTTTGCCCTTTTATTATGTTTGTAAAAAAGTTTTACAAACTCACCATTTTTTACTCGCTTAAACTCTTTTGGATCTGAATAAAGTTCACAATTTGATGTAATATGGAACTTTAATTTTAAATCCAAATAACCATCAAAAAGAAACTCTTTTCTATCTTCGAAAATATTATACTTTTTTACCTCAGCATTAGAAGATACAAGATAACTTTCTTTATCATACATTTTTGTTAAATGTAAAAGATGTTTTTTTCCTCCATAAAGTGCAATATATGTATGATTATCAATCTCTCTTCGCCCTAAAACATCTTCATTCAGGGTAATACCAACATTTTGTGCTTCTATACGTAAAGTTTTTAAATTATCCATTCCATCAAACAACCAATAATTCTCTTCATTTGCGATAGATATATCATAATAATCCATAACTTTTGGAATATATTCAGATGTATAAATTGGTAAAACATCTTGTTTTAAAGACCAATCAAAAACATATTTTAAAGCATTTACTGCAGCAACTTTTGAACCTGAATAGAGATGATAATAAATATCTATTGGTTTTAATCTTCTTGGCTTATCTGTAAGTTTAAATGTTTGTACAACTTTTTTAAATCCCCAAAAAGGCCCTAACCAATTATTTGTAAAAATATTCTCATTTTGAGCACCTGTATAAATTTGGTAATAACCTCCCCTTTCTAACCCCATTGGTGCAACATTACTTAACCATGGATGGGCATTACTAATGTCTGTATCTCCACCATTAATATTAAGGAGATGATTTCTATAAATATGTTCTAATGCATCTGTTCTAGGAGCACAATCTCCACTCCAAAAAACTGTTTTAGCCACTCTTTTTTTATTTTTTGGTATATAATTAACATTAATCTCATCTAAACTTAACTCTAACTCTCTGGCAATAGAGAAATGATACCCTTTTACTTTTAAACGATATTTATCTGGCAAATTATCATTTTTAATCTTGCTCCAAAAAAATGGATGTGTAAAAGTATGTGTTGCTGGTTCAACGTTGGAAAGAGCAAATATTTTTTTTGCAACAAGCTGTAATTTCTTTGCTATTTTCGGGAAAAGTCCATTATCATCTATCTCTGCACCAATTATAGAAACAGAATGTGGAACAGAATATTTTTTTAAAATTTTCTCACGAATAATATCACCTGAATAAAGATTAGGTGCACTTGCAACATAGTTCATAATTCCATCTCCATCTACATGAGAAAACATCAATCTATTACCATTTTGTGTTGTTGTATCTGGTACAATAAGAGGTTTTAAACGTAAAGCTCTCCTAAAAAACTCAAAAGGATTAATAATCCACATATTTTCACCATAAAGCTCTACAAATAAAGACTCATATAAAACATATCCACCCCACTGTGTAATAGCAGCAGGGGAAGATTTTAATCCATTAACATCCTCATATGTTAAAATTGGTTGTGCATTTTGTGGCTGTAAAAATATATTTTCATCACTCAATGATGGCTCTATTTCAAATCCAACAATTGGATCTCTATAAGTAATAATTTTTTTATTATTCTCTATTCTTTCTCCATCATAAACATCAATTTCTAGTTCTTTTAAGAGCATACCATCTACTGCTGTTCCAAATGAACCAACAAAGACAACTTTTATTCCTTTTTCAATCACAGAATTAACCCAAGAAAATAATTCATTTGGATCTTTATAATTTGAACTTATCCAAATAATAACACCTGCATAATGTTCTATATTCTCTAAATTAGGTAAACCTTTTGATACATCAAATAACTTTTGGATATATCCTTGATACTCTAAAGGCATTGCCCCAAGGCGATGAGCAACCTGAAAAATTCTATCTAAAGACTTTTCATTAATAAGTGTTAAAATTTCTCTCTTTATTGCTGTTTTACTTGAAATTCCATAAATAGTTAATTTGTTATTTGCTATATATGGAATCATCCCTCTTTTAATTATTTTTTGTTTCTCTTGTTCAATATCTTTATTACTTAAAATATCTTGATCTTCAATATCTATAATATCAAAAAAGTTGGAAGTATATTTTTGATTTACTTTATTAAGTGCCTTATATACTATAATCGCAATAATATTATGTTTCAATTTATTAACAATATCTTTTTTTGCTCTTAAAATAATTTTAACATTATCTTTTGAAAGCTGCTTAATATATTTAATAAAAACTTTTTTATTTACATCAATCGATTTATAATCAAAATAAAAATTTCTATACCCTTTTTTTTCTAAATATTTTATCCGTTTTTTTAACTTTTTTAAAGAAGAAATCTCAGAAATTTTTGCATAAATTTTATTATTATATAATCTAAATCCATGACGATATTCATTAATGTTTTTAGGATCTACTATAATATAATCATGAATACCAACCATAGAGTAAGAGATATCTTTTCCAAAATAAACAATAGCACTTTTTTGCGTTAAAGAAGCATGAAGCATCCCCACAAGCACAAAAAAAGAAATTAAAACTCTACTGCAACATAAATGTTTCATAATCTAATCTTTTCATCTCATTTCTTAATGTATATAAACTTGCTATAAATACAACCAGTAAAGAAACAGTATATCCATATCCAAAAAAGGAGGAACCTAAGTTAATTGAAATAAGTGTAAAAACTGTATTTGTTACAAAAAAGGCAACACTCAACCACATTGCAACCACTTTTCTATCAAGATAATATAAAATCGCCAATACAGACATAAAAGCAACCTGCAATAAAGCTCCAATTGTAAGGATAAGTAAAAGTCCTAAATATAAACGTGGAATATTTAAAAAGTCAAAAGCACTTGGTGCAGAGAGGAACAAAACAATATCTACAATCCCTTGAACCATAAGTACCTCATGAACGGCATGACGAATAACGTTAATCATATCTTTCCTATACCCTTGGATTTGTCCAAGTGTTCCCCCACTTCTTACTGCATCATAATAAAAATCATATTTCTCTGCAAAGTCAGCCTCAAGTCTGTAAAAGAAAATAGCCATACCTGGTAAAATTGAAAGATACGCTAAAAAGATTGGCATATCATAGAACATTGAAGCATGCAACCTTCCAATAACAGCATACCCAGTAAGTGGATGGTACCAAAATATAAACTTATCTACCCATGCACCTAAGTTATATGTAAAACCTGCAACAACCAATGGAAAGTGAAAGTTTGGTGCTAATGCAAATTCAACTTTCAAAAAGATAGAAGTCTGATAACTTTTAACAATAAAAGAGAGCAAAATAATAAATAAAAATGAATTTCCTAAAAAGAAAATAAAAATCAATGTCTCTAAAGAGTTTGCAAAGAAATATGAAAGTGCAACAATTGAGCTATATGCTCCAAAATAAGACCATACAACCTCTGTATAGTACTTTAAACTTGCAGCTAACATACTTGCAATCCAAACTGCACAAAGTACTAAAAAAGTTGAAATAACACCTAAAACAAACATAGTACTTTGCTCTGGAAAAACCCAGTTAAAAAATGGAACAATAAAAGGAAAACTCACAACCCATACAACAACAATAGAACCAAAAAAGGTTGGAAGTACTTCATTCTCTTTTTGTGCATAAATTAAATCGGCAATATAGCGAGTTAAAGGTAACTGTATAATACCAATAACAATAAGACTTGTAGCAAGAATAAGAACATAGGCACTTACTACCTGAGATTTAAAATTATCATAAAAAGGATCAAAACTAATAAGGTTTAAAAAACCAAGTAAAACAATAGCAACAATAGAAACAGCCCATGGACCTGAACTTAAAATTGCCGAATATCCATATACTTTTGCTAATGAAAGAAGTCTATCTTCTTTTAAAATTTTACGTAACTCAAATCCTATTCCTGCCATTTTAACCCTCTTTTGTTAGTGTAAATTTTACTATTTTAAAACGCTTTAACATCACTTTTGGATATGGAGCTGGTTTTGGAAGATAGTAAGGAAATACTCTTGAATAAAGTTCATCCCAATTTAAAGTGATTGCTTCATCATAAATCTCTTGGTAATCTTTTAAAAACATCTCTTGTCTATAGTAACGCTCAACTCTTGCTAAACCTATCTCTTGAGCTCTTTTCCAATCTCCAGTTTCAAAGTTTAAAAGTCTTACATATTGTTCTGCTAAAGCTTTTGGATCTGCTATACCACAAACTGCTCCAGCAATTCCTAAAGATTTATCATACTCATCAATCCCACCCTCAATAAGGTCTTTACAACTTCCAACATCTGTTGCGACACAAGGTACACCCGCTGCATACCCCTCTAAGATAACCAGTGGCATCCCTTCACTAATAGAAGAGAGTGCTTGAAGTGCTGACTTTGGAAGAATCTCACGAATATTTGAGTGTCCAAAGAGTTTTATTTTATCATCTAAAGCTTCAATCTCTTGAGCACTTAACTCACTTTTATTTCCTTTAAATACTTGTGGCTTCTCTTTTAGTCCAAGTGAAATTGCCATCTGTTGACACTCACTTACATACTCTCTATCTTCATCAACCGCACCAACAAGCCATCCTTCAATATCTGGCATAATATCACTCGCAATTTTAATAGCACGAATAAATGTCTTAATATCTTTAATAGGAACAACACGCCCAATAAGTGTAATAATACGCTTTGGAGGGTCCTCTCTATGTTTCATCGTTGCTTTTAGACCATCCACGTCAACCCCATTTGGGATAACCATTGTTCTATTTGCATCTGCTCCAAAACTAATTTGAATTTTTTGTGCACCAGAAAAAAGTGACAAAACATGATTAGCACGGTTATAACAAAATACACCTACCTTATCAAAGAAATTTACCCACATCTTTTTAATGTAGTTATACTCCTCTGGCTGTTGTAACAATTCCGGTTTTTTAAATTCAACCCAATCAGCTGAAAGCATATCAATTTTACGCTCTCTTGTATAAATTCCATGCTCTGTTAAAATAAAAGGTCTTCCACGTGTGTAAGAGGCAAGTGCACCTAAAAAACCAGCATATCCTGTTGAAGGGGAATGAAAAATCTTTGTTGGTGGAAGATTTTTTACAATGCTTGCTAAAATCCAAATAGGTTTATGAATATTTCTAAGTGTCCAAAAGTAATCTACAAAAGGTACATCTGGACAATTTTGTGCATAGATTTTTGAAGTAAACTCCCAAGAGCGTTCAGAGTATAAGAAATCTTGAAATGTTACCTCTTTGGTATAAAAATCGATTCTTTGGAGCATATCTGGGATATCTGCACCCTCAGTTTTAAAAGATTTATACAACTCTTCAATCGCTTTAAAACCTTGTTTTGAGCCTTTAATCCTCTTTGGTGCTGCATCATCATCACCCTCAAACATAAAGTGAACTTCTAAATGCACTAAGTTTGGTGGAAATTCATAACTAATCTCAAGTCTAACACCATCTATAACACGCATAGCCCCTACAAAACAAACTCCAAACTTTATATCTGGCAAACCCTTAATAAGCTGTAAAATCCATGCAGAAACTCCCCCTTTTACATAAGGGTATGTTCCTTCAGAAAAAAGCATTACATCAACATTATCACTCTTTGGAAATGTTGGATCATTTACAGTTATCATTTTTTAACCTTCCATTGTTCAATAATTGGGTGTAGTGTTGCATTTAACTCTAGAGAGTCTTTTGTATTTAAAAGTCTACTCACTTCTCCATAATGTCCTGTTAAAAATTTAATTTCAGCAAGATATGGAAGAATAAAACTAAGTCGCCCTTTATGAAAGTGTTGTGCCATCTCAAATTGAATCTCAGCATCTTCATAAAACCTTTTTTTCATATACACTTTTCCAGAGAGAATATAAAGTCGCACAAGTGTTGCCATATAACCATTGTACTTATCATCCTCTTTGTTAATTTGGGCAATAACATACTCAACTGTATCTTCCTCTTTTACTTTTTCATCTACCCCAACGGGTTTATTTTCAAGTGTAATTTGTCTTGCTTTTAAACGTTTTATTCTTAAAGGAATATCCTCTAGTTCTTTTTCATAAAATCTTTTTGCTTTATCTAAATAATTAAGAACCTCTTGTAAAAAATTTTCACGTAAACTCTCATGAGCAAGCTCTGTATAAACCATCTCCCAATATAAGAATGCTAACTCTTTTTGAGCATTTGCAATTCTCTCTTGGTTTTGTTGTGAAGGATCTTTTTCTGATTCTTCTGTTAAGATATTCAGCTGTCTATTCATTTTTGTATTAACAGCTTGTTCTGCTTTATTGATAATGGCATATCCAAACATACGAATCTCATCATCTGTACTAAAAAGAGTTTGACGAATAATACGTAAATTGGCTGCTGAAGTATGACTTGCCAAAGAAGAAAGTGCTTTGAGTTTTTTCGATTTTGGTGCATAAGGACTTGTCATTAAATCTGCCATCGAACCCTCACCAAAAATACGCTCAACCTTCATAAAAGAGTTTCTAAATTCATCAAGATTTAGAATATTAGTACTTGAAACTCTTTTATCATATTTTGCATGACGAAGATAAAAAGTGATCCAAACAACAAAAAGATAACCTATTCCAGGTAAAAAAAGACTAACGAGAAATAAAAAAGCAACATTTGCTTTATAATTATTTTTATGAAGAGAAATTTGAAAAAAATATAAAAAAATCTTTGAATAAAGCATCACTTCTTGTGATCTTTTTTCATCAATTTTTTTCGCTGTTGTTGTATCTGTAGGATAACGAATACGTGTAAATTTTGCTAATTGCCACGCAAGTACAAAACTTACAATCATATGTAAAAAATAAGCAACAACAAAATTTGAATTTAAAAAGAGAATTATATCATTCACTATAATCTTCTCTTAGATATTTATTTAATAATTTTACTTTTGACATCTCAAAGGTCATAAAATTAAATTTTTTATCTTTCTCCTCATCTAAAGTATTTAAAAGTCTATTATAAAATCCTAATGCTGCTGCTTTATCATTTAAAGGAAACATTAAAATAACATAATAAAGATTTTGTTCATGATTTGGTAAAAGTGTTACCAAGTCAAGTGAACGAAGCATACGAGCAATTTTTTCATAAATACGTGTTGCTTGTAATTCGTTATTAATTCTAAAAACAATAACAATAGAATCAACCCCATATTTTTTATATAAAAAGCGTAAACGAGCATATTCAAAACGAAATGATTCATCTTCAATAATTGCAACTTCATCAAGTTGATCAAGTGTATTTTTTTTCTGAATTTCAACAGAGAAGTAATCAAGTAAAATAGCAATTGACGTTAAAATCTCTCTATTAAAGGACATAAATGGCATCTTTTTAATAACAAGTACAGCAATAACTTGATTATCTAATACAGAAGGGATAGCTGCAATATAATTACTATCTCTATCTTGAATTGCAGAAGGTTCTCCACGCTCATCACTTACATAAATAGCTGTTTGTCTATCAATAGCTTTATCTACAAGGTAGTCATTAAAAAGGTCATAAATATCAAGATTTTCCTCTTCCCCTTCAAAAACAACATTTGCGTTTTTATGACTTAAAAAGCCTGTATCGTTTGCATCTCTTCTATAAATAATAATAGAATCTTCAACATTAAACGATTTAGAAAGAAGATTAATAAAATTCTTATAGTATTCTTTTGTTCTATCTATCTCAATATCTGATTCATCTGCAACATTTTGTGTTTGTTGTAGAATATGTAAAATTGAGTTACGAATACTCATAGGCTTTACAACATAGTTTTTTTCAAGTTGGTCATGAGAAATTTTTAGACTATAAAAAGCCTTTGAAAGTTCATCAAGTTTTAATGATTTATATTGTGCTTCAATCTCAGCATCTCTAATTCTATGGATCCAATAGTAATGAAACTCACTAAAAATCATTACCATCATTAATGTTACAAGAAATTTAATATATTGAAATTGATCATAAAAAAGCCACATTGCAATCGCAATAATAGCAACTGCAAGCATCCCATTTTCAAATCCATGAAAAAGAGTCAACATAGATAAAACAATTAAAGCATAAAGAACTTCACCATTTAAAATACATATATCGTTAGGGTTAATAGCATACCCTATACCTAAATATGCAAAAACAATAACAACTGTTTCTAAATAGGAATATTGAACAATTTTTTGTAGTATTTTTTCTTTGAGTGTAACCTCTTGAACTCTATTGCTGTATTTTGATTGCATATTTTAAATCTTTTTTCTTTAATACTCTAACATCTCTTCTAATAAATCTTGAGCCGTTTCCCCTATAGAAGCATTTCCCCAGTCACTATCTGAACCTGTTGCACTCCAAACTTTTTTTGTTTTTTTTGTTTTATAAAGTGTTAACTGAATACTAACAGCTGGTTCTCCATCAATCCCAGTTTTATAACGCCATTCACTTACACCACCATACATAAAGTATTTTGATTTATCTTTTTTAGCAATTTTTCTCGCTTTTTTAAGTGATGGAACTTTATCATCTATATGACTTTTAACCTTATACCCTTTACTAATTAAAAGCCCCTCTATTATATTTGCAGCTCTCATTCCTGCTCGTGGCGTATCTGTATAGTTATTTAAACGAAATAAAGAAACTTTAATAATATTTTTCTTTATATGTGTTGCATTATGATCAACATAAACTTTTGGTAAAGATTTATATGTCGATGCAATATGCGATTGTGAACATCCACTAAAGGTTAACAATGCACTTCCTATTAAACCTATAATATAAACTAATCTCATCCTATCCCCTTAAAACTTAAAATACTAAAAAGCAAAAAGTGTTCTTATTTCAAAAAATTGTAAAAGTCCATCATAATCATCTGTCTTTTTTGGCATTGCAACTACATAATTTGCAGCAATTTTAAAATTTTTAGATAAATACCAATTAACTCCTGATGTATAGTTTATCTCTCTACCACCATGTTCATCTTTATTATTAAGGTCTATTTGTGAATAACGAAAGGCTACTTCAACTGCTCCTTTATTTGAAGGTTTAACATTAGCAAGTGTTGAAGTTTTTAACTTAAAACGTTTTCCATCTCCAACCAAGAAATAACTTCCCTCTAAATAATAAGAATTAAAAGAGTAATTATCTTTTAATGCATTTACATCCACTTTTAAAAACTCTGTTTGAAAAGCAAACTTGTTATACATATAAAAAAGTTCAAAATTTGCTAAATTAATGGTAGAAACGTGTTTTATCTTTACATGAACATATTTATTACGTGTAAGAGTAGATTCCATAGGTTGCGAAAATTTTACCTTTAAACCATGATATTCTTGTGTTAAATATCCAGCACCAATAGATAAAATATGATGTTTATGAAATTTGTATGCAAATGTTGCACGAATACTTTTACCCTCTTTTTCAACTTTATTTGCTAACTTGTCATCAAATGAATTTGAAAAGCTAGAGAAAAACAAATTTGTATAAAAATTCCCTAATTTATTTGAAAGAAATAACTCTCCACCAAATTTTCTCCCTATTAAAAAATCATCCCCTAAAGATCTTTCTAAAAATGTAATATATTTTGAACTTGAATATCCCTCCATCGAAAAAGGGATCTTTATATTTCCAAACTTTACAAGATATTTTATTTTTAAAGGAATTATTTTAGAACTATGCCCTATAAAAAAATCTTTATATTTACTTTTACCAACAAAACTTAGCTTCATTTCATAAAAAAGTAAATCTTTGAATATTGATCCATCATGATAAACTCTTACTCTTCTAAAATTATCTGCCTCATAATTACTATTTGCTTCATTAGCAGCTAAAAGATCATAGCTAATTTGTCCACCAAATTTATAACGATATTCAAATGGACCTAAAGCTCTTTTACTTTTTAAAATACCAAAGGATCCATTTAGTGTATTAAAATGTAAAGCCCTGTTTGCTTTTTTTTTTATATATTTAAATTTTTTATTTTTTTTATTATGTTTATGTTTATGTTTATGTTTTTTCTTGTGTTTATACTTCTTATTTTTCTTCGTATTTTTATTTTTTTTCTTATCAAATGTTCTTGTATTAAGTGGTTTTACAGGATAAATTGGTGGTTGAAGAACCTCTATAAGTTCCTCTTTTGTTATCCTTTTTTGTACTTTTTGTTTTGGTTTTGG
>Ga0256828_1001257_pt1 | contig 15974 bp, 14 predicted proteins | sample CV88metaG_FD_185993 | JGI IMG/M metagenome (GOLD analysis project Ga0256828, IMG submission 185993) | Hydrothermal vent microbial communities from East Pacific Rise, Pacific Ocean - CV88 | ecosystem: Environmental > Aquatic > Marine > Hydrothermal vents | place: Pacific Ocean: East Pacific Rise...
AAAATTGTTCATCTTATAACCTAACAGGACCTGTACAGAGAGAACGATCAAAAAGGTAAAGATGACCACCGAGATACTCAGCAACATCCCCGAAGGACGACGGAAGATGATCCAAAGCAAGATCATGGCAATAAGCAGAACAAGCGGTGTAAACGTAGTCGCATCATGTTGACCAAGGTTGATAAAGGCCATGTTTAAGATCGGTCCACCACCCAAGTGAAATTCATAACCACTCGCTGCCTCTGCTGCTACGATCGCTTCGACTGCTGCCTTAAGTTTCATCGACACCAAAGGATCATCCCCCGCTTTAGGTGTCATACGACCAACGATCATGGTTGTCTTCCCATCTTCACTGATAAGACGATGCACTACAGTATCTTCACCTTGGATAATACGTGCTTTCTCTTGGAGCTGCTCTGGTGTCAAAGCATCGATATCATCAATAAAGTCTTCTACCAAAACATCATCAGGATACTCAGGATCAGCATGCACATACTGATAGTTAGTCAACGAATCTGCTCGGGCGATGTACTTAGTGGTCCACAATTTCTGCGTGATGTCATCAATGACATGCAGCGCTTTAGGGTTCATCACACCGTTCTCATCGGTAAAGATGATGGTCACAGCATCATCATTACCAAAGACCGAACGAAAGTCATCATAGTTTTTTAAGATCTGCGAATCTTTTGCGAACCAGATACGATACGAACCTTCAAACTCTAGATATTTTAGTTGTGAGGCCATCAGAACTGTGATAAGGGGGATAACAATGGCAAAAAACCATCTGAACTTTATAATAAGATCTACAAACTTTTTCATCTTCTCTCTTTTTTAAAAATGGTACGCTAGATTTAGGTCAATACGTTGATGAGCGATAGGATCACCATTGGGATTGTTCGGATTTAGACCCATTAAGGCATAAGCCGTTGGTTCGCTCTTTGAAGGGTTGATATAAGCATAGTCTGCTTTAAGACTCAACACATCAAACAGACGTGTCTCATACTTAAACGAATAACTCTGCTCCTGATACTCCATATCGATAATCGCTCCTGCAATGATCGAAGAGTCTGCACTGTCATTAAAGGTATATCGAAACCCAACAAAAAGATCATTTTGGAAGACTTGGAACAGCGCAAGGTCATCTGCTATCTCGGCACTATGATCAAAGGTGTTATAGTAATAATACTCTGTCAATAGACCCAAGTCAGCCTCTGCTATAAACCCACTCAAGGTATACTCGACCCCTAAACCAAATTGGTAATAATCAGCCACCCTTTTACCAACACTTGTCACATTATCATCAATAACATCGGTTACTAAGCCTTCAAATTTCAAGAGGGTAGAACCAACCACCATAGTGTTGTATGTTAAGACCTTGTTAACAAGGTAGAGCTCCTCTCGAAACGTAGTATGCTTGGCGAAAGGATCAATCTCCATAGCAAAAGCACGTTGTGAGTCATAACCATGCTGTAAGATAATGGCATAATCCACAGGGTAATCACTCTCGGTAGAACCCGAGTAACTAAGATAGAGTGTTGGTCGATACACACTCTCTTTGCTCTCTCGATTCGCATCATATGAGACATCTGTCACACCAACACCCGCAATGGGGATCTGTTCAGGAAAAAAGTAATAGACATAAGGATAAGCGGCCATCTCTTGCTTCGCTTCATAGAATTTTACAATAAGAGAGAGGTTACTGTTATCAAAGTAGTGGGTATACGAGGTGTTCCATGTACCCTGTTTTTGTGGGTCGAGTCCATCTGTTCGGAAATCTTTTGTATTAAAGGTGTCCACTAAGTTGTTGACTTCTAAAGCACCCCAGAAACGGATGTTCTTGCCACCAAAGATCATATCATTTTCAAAGTAGTACTTGCCATATAGCTCATCTAAACGTACAAAGGTACGTTCATTTTTTTCATCGCTTAGATCATAACTGTCTTCTTGTGCATAGAGGTTAACAGCTGCTTCAAAATTACCAACACTGTATTTTAGTTCCAGTTGCTGCTGTAAAGTAAAATTGCCAGGATGCTTCCCATCAGGCTTACTCAGATAGGCCTGTGCATCAGCTCCAACATATCCTCTGTATTCAAACTCTCCATACAAAAGAGAGGAGAGAAGCAGTAAACCTAAAAGTGGTCTCATCGCTTAAGCACTCTTTTATTAAAGTCTCTGTCACTAAGACCATTTTTGATGGTCTCATTTTTCCAAACTAAAATGGTCTTTTTATCATTTTGATGGTTCAGCATAGTGATCTTGCCAATACGCCATACCCCATCTAACTTCTTATAATCTGCAAACGTTGCTGTCTTTAAAAGCTCTTTTTTACGATCATAGTAGTCCACTTTCATCGTTAGGTAAGTGTCTGGTGTCACCCAAGAGACTTGCTTGGTGTAGCCTGAGTTTTTAGACTTGGGAATACGTTCACTTTTATACATCTTCTTACCATCAAGTGTAACTTCCTCAGCATCACCACTGTAACTGTACTTGTCAATGTTAAAAGCAGTCAGATCCTCATATGAGAACTCACTTCCCATAAAGGAGCCTGACTTGTTCTTAGAAGCGATACGCTTTACCCGTTTAAGTGCTGGTAGATAAAGCCACTGATCATCATCTTTGTCTGCGTGTTCATAACTCAAGAACTTCGTTCCCTTTACATCCGCAGGTGTCAAAAACTCCATAAGTGATTTATCACCACCCTTCTTTTCAAGCACCATAGACTTCATGGTACGTTGACGTTCTTGCCCGTTAGCATTGATAAGTGTCATCACCATCTCCGCTTTGGCATCATGATACCCACTCAGCGCAGCATCACTCTTTTGTGCCAACTCAAAATTACTGATCGCCCAGACATTCGCGACCATCACCATACTTAGTAATAACTTCTTCATCTCTTCTCCTTCAACTTCTTAAACCACTCACGTCGCTTACAGATCAAAATCTGCCCTGGACAGACACCTGTGACAAAGGCAAAAACTGCCATCGTCGCGGGAACATAGATCAACCAATGGACCACAGAAAAACCAGTCAGATAGATCCCTATCCATAGCATAGATGCAGGACCTAAAAACCATTGTCTCTGCAATGGGTCAAGCTTTAACTTACACATTTTATCACCTTTTTGCCCCTGTTTTGCCAAAAAAGGCAATTTATGTTGACAATGTTAACATAGTAATGTGAACTCTGTCAACATCAATAGTATGATTTATGGAAATTCACGATAAAATACCCTTATGAAGCCTAAAAAAAGTGACACTTATCATCACGGAAACCTTAAAGAGAGCCTGATCACGACAGCACTAGAGATGTTGGACAAAGAGGGGTTGGAAGCGATCACACTACGTGAACTGGCTTCACGTTTAGGAACTTCTCGTTCTGCTATATATCGACATTTTAAGGGAAAAGACGCACTGATGCGTGCTGTCATACTTGAAGGATTTCAAGAACTGGACAAGGCAATAGCACCACACTTCGAAGGCGGGAACAGAACACTTTTGGAACGTTTCCATGACATGGGTGTCTCTTATACCCATTTTGCGACAACCCATCCCAACCTCTACAGACTGCTCTTTGGCCCAGAGATGTCACAAGCACGCGAAGAGGTCTGTCAAGATGAACGACCTGATCTGCATAAGTTACTTAACAACACCGCTGATGAGACCATCATCCATGCTGAACCTGATGATGCCTTCCATCGACTTGTTAAGATCATCGTCGAAGCGCAACAAGATGGCCTCTTCAAACCAAGTGATCCTATCTTACTCGCAACCACTATCTGGTCACTTCTGCATGGACTCTCTATGCTCGCTATTGATGGTCACCTTAGCGTTGTCGGAAATGTCGAAGCGATCTATGAGGCGAACTACAAGGTACTTTTAGAAGGAGTTCTGATAGCACAAGGTTAAGAGCACCTCTTAAACGCTATTCTTTCACCTTCTGCATAAAGCTCAGATCATAAAACTTACGCATCCAAAGATCTAAAGGGCTCAAGAACTTATAGATAGCTGGCACGACTAACAGTGTCAACAACATTGAAGAGATGAGACCCCCTACAACGGCTGTCGCCATCGGTGAGTTACTCTCATAACCTGCTCCCTTCATAAAGACCAGCGGCAACATCGCAAAGACCATCGCAAAAGTGGTCATCAAGATCGGACGAAGACGCTTCTCGCCGGCTAAGACCAGTGCTTCAGAGACTGTTGCCCCTTTTTTAAGCTGTTGATTGGCAAAATCAACCAACAAGACCGCATTTTTACCGACCATACCCATCAACAAGATGACCCCCATCATAGTAAATAGATTAAAACTCTTGCCAGCGATGATCAAAGCAAGCAAGACACCGATGAAGGAGAGTGGCAGTGCGATCATGATGATCAATGGTTGTAACAGCGATTCATAGAGCGCTGCCAATATAATGTACATCATCAAAAAAGCCAACCCAAAAGCGATACCAAACTCCTTACCCATCTTCTTCATCTCATCAGCCATACCCAAGAAGCTATACTTCAAGCTCTTGCCTAAATCAGCTTGGATACCATCTGTAGCAACATCAACGGCTTCTCCAAGAGGGATACCATCAAGATTTGCCTGAATACTGATCTGGCGTTGACGGTTGTAGTGGTTGATGGAGACTGGTCCAGTTGACTCGACAAAGGTAACAAGCCCCTCAAGCGGGACAAAGTCACCATAAGCGGTCTTCACCTCTAAACGCTTCAGGTCATCAACTGTCTTACGGTAAAAATCAGAGAAGCGCATCGTGATGTCGTACTGCTTACCGCCCTCTTCAAACTGCGAGATAGCACGATCACTTGAAAGAACCGTAGAGATAATCCCACTGATCTCTTGAGCAGAGACACCCATATTTGTGCTCTCTTCTCGTAAGAGGTTGATGGAGAGCTCTGGCTTACCCGTCTCATAGTTCGAGGTCACTTCAACAATCCCTTTATGGGCTTTCATACGATCCATGATCTTCTCAGCAGCCTTTTCCAATGAAGCAAAGTCAGGTCCTTGTATGACCATAACAAATGGTGAGTTGGCACCCGCACCTTTGATCGATGGTATGTCGGCTACGGCAATGGTCTCAAAACCATTGAAGCCTTTAAGACGTTTACGCAAGCTAACGATGATCTCTGCTTGTGAGACCTCGCGCTTGCTGCTATCACGCAGCTTGACATAGATCTGTGCACGATTCGCATCGCGTGTAGTGTTGTAGGCAACAGTAAGCGCCGTATACTCTACATACTTATCTTCACGTACTACCTCAGCGATCGCTTCAGAACGACGGTGCATCTCTTCAAGGCTTACTCCTATAGGTGCTTTAAGGGTCACTTCGATCTCACTTTTGTCCTCTTTAGGAGCAAAGTCCATACCGATCTGTGACGCCAATGAAAAACTACCAATCAAGATCAAAAAAGCAAAAAGAATTGTACTTTTAGCATACTTTACGGTGACATGTACGATCTTGACATAGCTTTGATCTATCCAGATAAAAATCGGCTCGCTCAGACGATAGAACTTCGACTCACCCTTTCGCAACAGGCGAGCACTGAGCGCAGGGATCAACATGATCGCTACAAAGTAGGAGATAAAAATACCGATCGCTACCGTAAAAGCAAAGGCATTAAAAAACTGTCCAACGATCCCGCTCATCATACTTACAGGAACAAAAACCGCCAAAAGCATTGCAGAGATCGCCATAACCGAGAAGGCGATCTCTTTCGTTCCTTCAATAGCAGCATCGATCTTACCGAGACCCCCTTCCATCTTCTTATAGATATTCTCGATGACCACGATGGCATCATCAATAAAGATACCGATCGCTAGTGTCAACCCCAACATACTGATCTTGTTCAGTTCATACCCAAACAGGTCCATCAAAAAGAAGGTACCAATAATCGATGTAGGGATCGCAATCGCTGCGATCAAGGTTACGGTCACATTACGTAAAAAGAAGAAGACAATAATGATCGCCAAAATACCACCATAGATCAAGTCAAAAAGGACATGATGCAACGACTCATTGATAAAGTCAGACGTGTCATTGAAATATTGTAGTTTATACGCATTACCAATACGTGATTTTATCTGTGGTATTACTGTTTTTATCTCATTGATGACATTAAGGGTATTCGCATCCGAGATCTTCTGGATCTGCAAGATGACCCCAGGTTCACCATCAAGCGTAGAGATACTCACTGGGTCTTTAAGTCCATCTTCTATACGGGCGATATCACGTAATTTTACCCCTTTAAGTATCTCAAACTCACCTAACGCTTTGACACTGGTCGCATTAGCATGAACTGTGACCATGACCTGCGCTTTATCGGTGATCAGCTTACCCCCACTCATCTTGATGTTCGATGCTTGGATCAGGTGTTTCAAGTCCACAGCACTTAAACCGTATTTGCGCAGCGCAAATGGATCAGGGTATATCTTGATCTCACGGTCTTGGTACCCGATGATATTGATGTTTCCCACCCCTTTAAGACGCTCTAGCATTGGTTTGACAACCTCATCTACTGTGAGCATCAACTTGTTCTTTGGTACCTCCGAAGAGGCGACAAAGAGTGATAGAACCGGAGCCGCACCAATGTCAAGCTTGCTGACAATAGGTTTTTCAACTGCCGAATCCAGACGCAGTGCAGAGATCTTGTCACGTACATCGTTCGCAGCTTCGGTGATGTCAACTTCAATATCAAAGATAAGGGTCACAACAGAGATGTTTTCACTGCTGATAGAGCTCAACTTATCGAGCCCAGCCACTGAAGAGACCGCTTCTTCGATCTTCTCGGTCACTTTTGACTCGATCGTCTCAGGATCAGCACCATAGTAAGCGGTCTTGACCGTGATAATCGGAAAGTCCACTTTAGGAAAGAGCACCGTGTTCATCTTGTTAAAGCTTATAAGCCCAAAGATGATCAGGGACATAAAGATCATCAAGGTAGTGATAGGACGAGTGATGGCAAACTTATACATTAATCAACCTTGAGCTTTCCCTGACCAAAGAGCCCGACCTTAAGCCCTTTTGTTGGCATCTCTATCGTGATCGCACGACGTTTAGGGTCTATCGATGGATAGATCTTGCTGATCTTGCTCTCCATCTTATACTTTTTACCGTCCACACTGTAGAAAAAACTCTGACCTACCTTAAGCTTCTGCCAATACTTCTCATCGATCAAGACAACTAATTTCTGCTTGTCAGGTGTGATCAAGCGAAAGAGTGTTCCCATTTTTGCCGCAGAAACGCCATCTCCGATCTCAATGTCCTTCGAAGCGATCACCCCGCTAAAAGGTGCTTTTAGTCGTGTCTTATCGAGAAGTGCACGTTTATAGGCAAGATTTGCTTTAGCATTGGAAAGATCGATCTTGGCGCGTTCATAAGCTGAAGCATATTTGTCAAACTCACCTGCATCGACCACCTCTTTGACCTTGCTAAAACGCTCATAGGCTTTTTTGGCATAACGGAGGTTGACTGATGCTAGTTCAATCTTCTTTTTTGCCAAGGTAACGGAGGTCTTCAGATCATCACTATCAAGCTCAAGCAAGATCTCTCCTTTTTTGACACTGTCTCCCACATCAACATGAATCTTCTTTACAAGACCTGTTGCTGAAAGCACTAAGTTCGCCTCTCTATCCGCTTTAACGTTAAAAGTGGCATAGATCTCTTGTGCCACACTCGATGAGATAAGCAGTGCTGTAAAAATTACTATTTTGATCATTTGATAAACTCCTTTACATCATAGCCCGCAAAATAATAGTAACGTGCGTATGAGATCTTTAATGCCCCTATGGCACGGTTGAACTGAGCCTGAGCTTCGGTCTTCTGACTCAAGGCATCAAGATATTTGACATAGTCGACCACACGAGCCTTGTACTTCTTGTCAATTATCTCAAAGGTACGGTTTGAGGCTTTCATAGAGAGAGATGAAGCATGCAGGAGAGTCTTAGAACGTGCTATGGCACGTGCTGCAAGTTTGAGGTCAGCACGAGTCTCTTTACGTTTATAAGTGAGTTGTGACTTTAACGCTTGATGCTCTGCTAAGACCACCTGCTTCTGCTCTGATGCTGCTGAGAAGTCTATAAGGTTCATCTTCAGACTCAGCATCAGGATGTTTTGAGTATTGACACGATCAAAACTACCGCCTTGACCTAATGGAGTCTTAGCAATATCGGCAAAAGAGTCATCTTGATAATCAGTATAGCCAAAACGATCGCTCAAGATGATAGTCGGGTAGTAACTGCTATCCATCTGTTCTGCTTGAAAGCGGACGGCTTCAGCAGTTGATGCCAAGGACTTAAGACTATCAAGCTCTTGTTCCTCACCAAAACTCGGCTCAGTAATATCAGCAGGTTCCACCACATCGACTAAGACATTGGTCAAGGTATAAAGTTTTGCGATCATCTCATCATCTTCATACTTTTTCACCTCCACACGGTAGTCTAAGTTGGCAAGTGCTGCTTCCATACGTGCAACATTGTCCTCTGTCGTTAACCCTGCCTCATAAAACTGCCGTTGCTGTTTTAACTGCTCAGTCAACTGCTCTCGAGTCTGCTCTAAAGCTTCAATATCGGCTTGCACAATAAGCAGATTAAAGTAATGACTCACTACTTGCAAAGAGAGATCCTTTTTGATCTGTCCAAGATCAAAGGTACTTGCCTTACGACGTCGACTCTTCTCATCCAAACTGTTTTCTCGTTTGAAACCATCCATTAAGACAAAAGAACCTTCGGCATAAGCGTTATAGACTTGCCCCGCACCAAGTGAGTCCTTGGGGGTAAAGAGCTGTCCAGAAGCACCAATGTCGATACGTGGGTAATATGAGGACTTAGTTGCATCATAAGCAAGGCTTGAAGCATTTAACTTCGCTTTATACACATCGACTAATTCATTGCTTTGCGCCTTTTCAAGCAGTATGGGTAAAGTGGCACCATAAAGCGTGAGTGAAAGTAGTGGAAGAAGTAAAAACTTACGCATCAGCACCCCTTTACCAGTCTAACAAAGGTAGTCGCTACTTCATCAACCTTCGCTTCTAGATCTTCTATCTCACCTTCGATCCAACGTAAAACGTAAGCGTTACCCATAGCATTTAAGAGATAAACTAACTGCATCGTGTCTATCTCGACCTTCTTAACCTTCTCAATGGGCTCAATATAAAGACCATATAACTTTTCAAAAGCAACCTTATGAGCGATCTGTTGACTCTCAAAAAAGAAAGGATTACTCATAGCTCCCGAGGCCAATGAACGTTTTTTCTGAACAAAAATAGAGAACTTGATCGCTATTGATGCTCTAATAAGTTCCTCAAAAGTAAGATTTTTCTCGATAAGTGCAAAAAGATGGATATATGCACCCTCTATCTCTTGAAGTACCCAAGCACTATAAAGTCCCTCTTTTGAGTCAAAGTAGGCATAAATACTACCTACACTAACACCGACTTCTTTTGCGAGTGTTGAGACCTTCATCTCTTCATAGCCCTGTTGTTCAAACATCTCAGCGGCTCTCTCTAAGATCAGCGTACGCTTCATGTTCTTCATCTCACTGTTCAGACGTGACATACTGCTCCCTCTATCAAATATAGAGAGAGTTTAAACGATTAAATATTAAACTGAACTTAATTCAGTTTATGAACAGTATTCATTTATATCTACAATAGCTACAAAGTCCGCTTGAACTTTAAAATACTTCCCACTACAAATACAACGACAAAACCAAAAAGTGCACCATAAGCAGGGAGCAGATCGATTAGAAGGGTCTGTTTGATCAACAATCCTCTAATGATCTCTACAAAGTAGGTGAATGGTAAGAGATAACTGATAGCTCGGACGTACGAGGGTATTGCTTCGATGGGGAAGATAAAACCGGAAAGTAAGATAGAGGGAACGATAATAAAAATAGCCACAAACATCGCCTGCTGTTGGGTCTGTGAGATAAGAGAGATAAAGAGCCCTAATGAGATCATCACCGCTACATAGACCGCTGCTAAGGCAAAAAGAAGGAGATGTGAAGAGGGTTGGGGTAGATCAAACAATAGCCAACCCACCCCCAAGATAACATAGAAGTCAATCAGTGTAATGACCACGTATGGTAGTAGTTTTCCTATGATAAAACTCGCTTTAGAGATCGGCGTCACAAAAAGCTGTTCCAGTGTATGTTGTTCACGCTCTCGTACTATCGTAATACCGGTCAAGATAAGTGCGATCTGCATGATCAAAACACCGATCACTCCAGGTAAAAAGAACCATGTCTCTTTTTCATCTGGATTAAAAAGAACGTTTGTATCCATAATAAAAGGATCTTCTGCTATCACAGTATTTGGTGCATTTTCATCTAAGAAGTACATATCATTGGTCACATCTCCGTCCGTCGCTGCGCTAGAGTTATACTTCATAGCTGTGGTCAACGAAGGCATAGTACCATCTACGTAAAGCTGCACATGAGGTTGTTGGTTCTCTGTCAGTAAGTCAGAAAAATCTTTCGAAATATACAGCCCGGACTTGGCTCTTCCCGAACGTATCTCTTCGATGATGGCCTCTTTGCTTGGTACTTCGTACATCTGAAAGTACCCATCACTCCAAAGACCTGTTTTAATAAGGTTAGAGAAAAAGGACTGATCCTCATCTAAGTACGCCATCTTGACATTGTTAGGTTCAAGCTTCAGTGCAACCGCAAACAAGATCATCAAAACAAGTGGCATGACAATAATAAGCCCCATCAAGCGTGGATCGCGACGTAACTGCAGTAACTCTTTTTTTACGATTGCCATGATCATGATACATCTCCTTGAGTCAAAGCAATAAAGACATCTTCAAGGTCAGGTTCTGTTAGATGTAAAGCGACAGGTTCTCTTGTCACACCACTAATGACACTTTCTAATGAGGTTTGCGTTAGACCTCTTTCAGTAACAATATGTAGATCATCTCCAAACTGATTGGTCAAGATGACCCCTTCTACGCCTTTTATGGCTTGGGTTACTTCTGGAGAATAGTTCTGTTTATAGGTATAGACGACCACCTCACCAAGTGCATTTTTAATACTCTTGGGTGTGCCTTGTGCAATCATCTTACCCTCTGCTATAAAAGCCAGTTGATGACAACGTGAAGCCTCTTCCATGTAGTGTGTGGTCACAAACAGCGTTTTCCCTTCATCACTCAAAGCATAGAAGTCATCCCAAAGTAGTTTACGCGTTACGGGGTCTATACCTGCTGTAGGTTCGTCTAAAAAAAGTACTTTCGGATCATGGGCTAAGGCGCAAACAAGTGCGAGTCGTCGTTTGTATCCACCAGAAAGAGCACCAGCATCCACATCTCTAAACTGTTCAAGCTGATATCGTCTCAGTAAACCTTCTAGATGTTCATCGTCCTTCACACCATACATCTCAGCATAAAAGCGTAGGTTTTCCCAGACACTTAGCTCCCCATACTGTCCAAAGTATTGGGCCACATAGCCAAACTCTCTTTTAGCTTTTTCTATAGTGGTATTATTGATTAAGATTGTGCCACTGTCTGCTTGCATGATCCCACACAACATACGAATAACTGTCGTCTTACCAGCAGCATTTGGTCCTAATAAGCCAAAGATCTCACCTTGCTTAATATCCAGCGAGACACCATCTACTCTACGTACGCCACTAAAACTTTTGACCAAATCAACTGCCTGAATCATCTTAATACCTTTTATTTATCAATTGTATCAAAATATAGACAGTTCCAAGATGGTATAATCGCGTTAATTTTTAAGTGATATGACAATTCATTCACACAACATATACAGTATAAAGGCTCTTTATGGGACAGACTATAACCGAAAAAATATTTTCAGAACACGTAGGAAGAGAGGTCTTTGCGGGTGAGATCATCCGTTGTGACATCGACATGATCATTGGTAATGACATCACAACTCCGATCTCGATCAAAGCATTCGAAGAGAGTGGTGCAGAGAAACTTGCTAATCCAGATGGTTTTGCACTGGTTCTTGACCACTTCATCCCTGCTAAAGATATCGCTTCTGCTAATCAAGCAAAGATCTCACGTGAGTTCGCTTACAAACACGATCTTAAAAACTATTTTGATGAAAAAGACATGGGTATCGAACATGCACTTCTTCCTGAGAAGGGTCTTGTTGTTCCAGGTGATGTCATCATCGGTGCTGACTCTCACACCTGTACGCATGGTGCCTTAGGTGCCTTCTCAACAGGTATGGGTTCAACTGACCTTGCTTTTGGAATGATCACGGGTGGAAACTGGTTCAAGGTTCCTGAGTCTATTAAGGTGATCTTCAACGGTGAACTTCGTCCTCACGTTTATGGAAAAGATCTTATCTTGGAAGTCATCCGCCAGATCGGTGTTGATGGTGCACTATATCAAGCCTTAGAGTTTACAGGAAGTACGATCGATACATTAAGTATGGATGATCGTTTCAGTCTTTGTAACATGGCGATCGAAGCGGGTGCTAAAAATGGCATTATTGCTGTTGACGACATCACTAAAGAGTTCTTAGCAGACAAAGATCTTGCACGTGAGCCTAAGATGCACTACTCTGATGATGATGCTAAGTATGTACAAGTCATCGAGATCGATGTTGCTAACCTGGAGCCAGTGATCGCCTACCCATCTCTTCCATCAAACGGTAAGCCTCTTAGCCAAGCCGTTGCTGACAAGATCGCAGTAGACCAGGTCTTCATCGGTTCATGTACAAATGGTCGTCTTTCTGACCTTAAGATGGCAGCAGAGATCTTGAAAGGTAAGCGTGTTGCACGTCGTACACGTCTTATTGTAACGCCAGCGACACAGAAGATCTTCAAGCAAGCAGAGAAACTTGGTTATATCGATATTTTGATCGATGCAGGTGGCGTTGTCTCTAACCCAACTTGTGGTGCTTGTCTTGGTGGGTACATGGGTATCTTGGGTGATGGCGAAGTTGCGATCGCTACGACTAACCGTAACTTTGTTGGTCGTATGGGTGCTAGAAGTTCTAACATCTACCTTGCCAACTCTGCAGTCGCAGCAGCCTCAGCTATCAGTGGGTTCATCACTGATCCTGCAAGCCTCTAACATTATGCCTACCTCTTAAGAGATAGGTAAAACTGCTTATGTCTCACCCTAAACCTCTTTTCGATATGACTTGTGTTATCTTTGCTGGTGGGAAAAGCTCACGTATGGGTGAAGACAAAGCACTTCTACCATTTGGTACGTTCACTACTCTTGCAGAATTTCAATACCAACGTCTTAGCAAACTCTTTAACAAGGTCTATATCTCTACTAAAGATAATAAGTTTGACTTTGAAGCCGATCTTATTATCGACATTGATGTAGAAAGTAGTGCCCCAACCGTTGGCTTTGTATCCCTCTTTAAACAGTTAAAAGATGAACGAGTATTTGTGTTAAGTGTTGACACACCCTTTGTAGGGGAAGAGGAGATAGCAATCTTACTAGAAGATGACAACGCGCTACTTGACGCTGTCATTGCGAAGACCAAGGGAGGAACCCATCCCTTATGTGGCATATACCATCGCTCACTGTTTTCTACTTTTAAGCAGATGCTTGCGACACAGAACCATCGACTAGTAAAGATGTTAAGTGAGACTAATAGTACGTATGTATTATTTAAGAATGAAAAAGTGTTTTTAAACCTCAACCACCCCAATGAATATCAAGAGGCAGTAAAACTACTCAAGACTTAAAGCTTCTTCATAATATCTGCTTCAAGCGCACTATACACTTTTAGTACTCCACCAATACAAGCAGTACCTTGGTCAAAAAACTTATTGGCATCAAGTTCAATCGAATCTTGGCCAATGACCTTTGACTCCGCTAATACAGTATATGCAGCGATCTTTTTATTAGTTGCTTCTAGTTCTGCTTTAGAGAGCGTTGCTAAGGTATGCTTATCTAAATAACTTTTCATCTTGACTCTATAGTTCTCTATGTTAACCGCAAAGCTCTTCATCTTAGGTGTCTCTTCTGCATTACAGGTCTTGCGGGCAACAATACCAGAACCCATACCACGTAGCTTTCCTATGTTCTCTGTTAATGGAAGCAGTGTGTTGTTAAGTGTTGAGACAGCTAGATAGATCTCTTGGTCACCTTTTTGGAACTGGGTATCTATGATCTTACGGTTGAGTGCGATCCATGCTTCGATCACCTTAGTGTAGTTACTAAAGGTCTCTGCCGGATTTTTCTTAAAGGCTTTTTTATTTAACTTTTTAAGACGTTTCATCAAACTTTCTGCAGCTTTTACATCTGCTTCAGAGACTTTTGCCTCTTTCATCATCTTCTTAATAGCTTTAAAGTCTTTCATCATCTGTTCGCGTTGACCAAAGACCAATAACTGTGCAGTCACATTACCATTCATAAAACTATTAGTCAGACCACGCGTCTTTTGGGTGCTCACCACGACGTTTTTAATGGAAGACACTAACTGTACATACTCCTTATCACTCCCCTTATCATCAAATAAAGAAAACGCCATCATCGGTGTTACCAGCATCAATAAAATCATAATCAGTTTTTTCATCGTAAAATCCCTAGCTCAAATTTATCTATTATACCGCGTTCTAATATATCTAACCTCTGATTTATATCAATTTTTTTTATCAATCATAACTCCTATTTCTCATCTTACGTAAACTTTTACCTCTTTTCACCCTATATAAACCAATCCCTAATAGAGGGTTGGTATAATTTGAGATACCAATGCCAAAGAAGCCTTAATGATAAACTTAACCCATTTAGATGAAAAAGACAGACCAAAGATGGTCGATGTCTCAGACAAAGACCAAACAACACGTGTCGCTGTTGCAAGCGGTATTATTGAGATGAGCCAAGATGCTTTTGATGCTATTGTCTCTGAGAAGACTAAAAAAGGGCCTGTGCTTCAAACTGCTGTCATTGCAGCGATAATGGGCGTTAAAAAGACCTCTGACCTTATCCCCATGTGTCATCCCCTCAATCTTAGTGGGATTAATTGTGATGTCGATGAATTACCTGAACTACCAGGCTTTAAACTCACTGTGACCGCTAAACTTACAGGCCAAACAGGTGTTGAGATGGAAGCTTTAACCGGTACTTCAATTGGTCTATTGACCATTTATGATATGGTGAAAGCAATTGATAAAGGCATGGTGATTCGCCATGTTCAACTCGAAGAGAAGTCCGGTGGTAAAAGCGGTGACTTCAATCGCAAAGGATAACTATGTCAGCAGATAAACCCCAACTCAAAGTCATCGGAGAAGGTGAGAACCAGAAATTAGAACTTGAATATCCATGTAACTGGAAATACAAGATTGTTGGTTCAGAGCGTAAAGCACTTGAAGCAGCGATACACTCTGTTATTTTAGAGCGTGCACACACATTAGCACATTCAAAAGCGTCTAAAACAGGCAAATACATTAGCCTGAACCTTGACTTGATCGTGCACAATGAAGATGACCGTACCTTTATCTATGAGGCACTTAAAGCCCACAACGATGTTAAGATGGTATTGTAAACAATATTAGCGTTACAATAAGAGACCGAAGAATTAAGGAAGAATGATGGATATTGAAAAATTTGAACGTGACATACGAAGTTTTTATAAAAAGCGTAAAGCAAAATCTCTTGACAAAAAAGTACTCTCACTAGCAGAACATATTAAAGAGGAGTGGGGTATCAATAAAGATGACCTCAAATTTGTTGAACTTAAGGTCATCGCCGAGTCCATCTTGGAGGTCGAAACACAGACCTTGCATGATGAAGTACAGGATTTGTTAGCGCAAAAAGAGCAGATAGAACGCCAACTTGAGAAAAAAGCGGTTGACCTTCAAAACGCTAAGTATGATGTGTTTAACACGATTGAGACCGATCTTGGTGAAAACAATCCTTCGATACAACGTGACCTTCACCAGATCAAACTTCAGTCTATAGATCTTTTTGATCTTCTTGAAGAGATGGTCGAGTCTGCTATTTTAACCACATTGGAAAAGGGTCATGATGTTGAA
>Ga0256828_1001258_pt1 | contig 15968 bp, 17 predicted proteins | sample CV88metaG_FD_185993 | JGI IMG/M metagenome (GOLD analysis project Ga0256828, IMG submission 185993) | Hydrothermal vent microbial communities from East Pacific Rise, Pacific Ocean - CV88 | ecosystem: Environmental > Aquatic > Marine > Hydrothermal vents | place: Pacific Ocean: East Pacific Rise...
TAATCAAATCTGCAATATCTTCTGCGATTAAAGGTTGATACCCTTCATATACTTTTTGTGCTTTTTCTTTATCTTGATGAAATCTAACATCTGAAAATTCTGTTTGTACAGCACCTGGAGCTATATTTGAAACTCTTATATTTGTACCTAATAAATCTATATTCATAGCTTCACTTAATGAATGTACAGCTGATTTTGTTGCACTATATACATTTCCTCCAGGATATGGCATAATACCTGCTATTGAACCTAAATTGATAATATGACCTTGATTGTTTTTTCTCATATGGGCAATAATAACTTTGCTTACATATAATAAACCTTTGATATTTGTATCTATCATAGTTTCCCAATTTTCGATATTACCATTATCTATTGGTTCTAAATCTAAAGCTAAACCAGCATTATTAATCAATATATCAATATTTTGTTTTATTGTAGAGTGAGTTAGTTTTTTTTCTACATCTTCTTTATCTCTTACATCTAAAGGAAAAATATTGATTTTAATAGAATAATTATCTAAAATCTCTTTTTTTAGTTCTTTTAATTTATCTCTTCTTCTTCCTGTTAATATAAGATTTACACCCATTTTAGCTAAAGCTATTGCTGTTGCTTTACCTATACCTGATGTAGCTCCTGTGATTAATGCTAGTTTATTTTTTATATTATTCATAATTTCCCTATTTTATATAATGATTTCTTCTACTACTTCTAAACCAAAACCTTGTAATCCTATAAAAGAGTGTTTTCCTCCACTTGTAAGTAGTTTTATTTTTGAAATATTTAATTTATTTAAAATTTGTGCTCCAATTCCAAAATCTTTCATTTTTTCATTTTTTTCAATATCATTTTGTAAAAAAATTAATAATCCACCATATTCTTTAAGATAATTGATGGTATTCATCATAGAATTTAACTTCTTATCACTTGTTAAAAGTTCAATATCTGGTTGAATTGTATGGAATTTAATTGCTGTAATATCTTCAAGAGAACCAAACTGTAAAATAGTGTGTTGATTATCTAAATGGTCTTGAAATATATATTTTGTTATATTTGTATTAAATAATATCTCTTGTGATTGTGAAATTTGTTGTACTAAAGACTCATGAGATAATCTATACTCAACGATATCTGAAATATATACTTGCACCATATTATGCTTTTGTGCAAATATATCTAAATCATCTCTTCTTGCCATTGTTCCATCATCTTTCATAATTTCACAAATTACCGCTTCTCCACTAAGTCCAGCTAATTTACATAAATCAACACTACCTTCAGTGTGCCCAGTTCTAACTAATACCCCACCATCTTTTGCAATTAATGGAAAAATATGACCAGGTCGTACAAGTTCATTTTCATTACTAATAGGATTTGCTAAAATTTTAATAGTATCATCTCTCTCTTTTGCACTAATTCCAGTTGATGCTTTTGCACAGTCAACTGATACAGTAAAAGCTGTTTCATAAGATGATGTATTGCTTGAAACCATTGGATTTAGATTTAATCTTGTTGCAGTTTTTTTAGGAACAGCAACACATATTAAACCTTTGGCATGAGTAGCCATAAAATTTACTTTTTTATCATCACTTAATGTTGCAGAGTAAACTAAATCACCTTCATTTTCTCTATCTTCATCATCAAGCATAATAACCATATTACCTTTTTTTATCTCTTCAATTGCTTTTTCTACTCTTTGTATTGGTGACATTTTTTCTTCTTTTTGTATTTTTTAGTAATAAAAAAAGGTATTTTTGAATAAATCAAAAATACCTTTTCATCGAAAATTATGTAAAATTATTTTACAGCTTCTTTTAATTTAGCACCAACTTTAAATTTAGCAACAGTAGATGCAGCAATTGTCATAGTTTTACCAGTTGCAGGATTTCTACCTTCTCTAGCAGCTCTTTGTGAAGTACTAAATGTACCAAATCCAATAAGTGCAACATTATCTTTTGCAGCTAAAGCTTCTGTTACAGTTTGAGTAAAAGCATCAAGTGCCGCTCCCGCATCTTTTTTTGATAAACCTGACTTAGCAGCCATAGCATCGATTAATTCTGATTTATTCATAAAATATCCTTTTTAAATTTATTTATTTACTGCAATATTATCTAAAAACATTAAAGAAGTCAATAGAAATAGGCATTTTTTTAATTTATTTGTTTATTTTTTGTAAATATTTGTAAATTTGTTTCAAATTATTATCTACCATAAGTGAAGCATAAGGTTGCATTAAAATTGCCATTCCTCTATCATAATCATCAAAAGTATAACCTCTAATAGCTGCTTGGGCTTCTTCATAAGTTATTTTATTTAAAGCTCTTGAAGTTCCACTTGCTTCTATTTCACCTTTTTTACCATGACATTCTTGACAATTTTTAATATAATATGCTTTTCCCTCTTCTAAATCTGTTAATTCTTGTTTTTGTTTATTATGAGAAGTTATTTTTTGTTGTAGCTTATCATAATTAATTGTAATAGCTTTATTAGTAGTATTAGATGCTTTATTTTCTTTTTTATTTAGAATATAAATAAAATTCATACTATTATTTTTAGAAGTGATTTTTATATCTTCTATTTTCCAACCTTTGGCTTTCATATCATTTATACTATATTTTCCCGCACATTTTCCACCATTAAAGATAGTTGATTCTACTACAGATGGATCATTATAATTATTTTTATAGCACAATGTTGACTGTGCAAAAGATGATGTTAGGTATAAAATACCACAAGTTATGAATAATTTTTTAATTTGCATATTTAAACTCCAATATAATAATAGGCATAATGATATAAGAATAATATTTAAAAGTCAATAGAGAGATTTTAAAAGTGGCGCGGTGAACGAGACTCGAACTCGCGACCTCCTGCGTGACAGGCAGGCATTCTAACCAACTAAACTACCACCGCACTTTTAAAAAATGGTGATCCCTAGGGGATTCGAACCCCTATGGCAAGGATGAAAACCTTGAATCCTAACCATTAGATGAAGGGACCATTTATGGTGGTCGCTATAGGACTTGAACCTATGACATCTACCTTGTAAGGGTAGCGCTCTACCAACTGAGCTAAGCGACCAAACTTTGACAAAAAAATGGTGACTCGTGTTGGATTCGAACCAACGGCCACCTCCTTAAAAGGGAGATGCTCTACCAGCTGAGCTAACAAGTCAAAAACTATTTTTTGTCAAAATGGAGTGGAATTATATACAAAAAAAAATTATTTGTCAAGCTTTTTTAATATTTTTTTGATAATTCTTTAAAAATCATCTTAAAAGCTTTTTTAGTAGCTTGTTTTTGGATAGAAATTCTATCACCTTTAAAATAAAAAATTTTAATTTTAATTTTATTTGTTGGATATATTATACCAATAACAACTTTACCTACTGGATTATTTATATAATCATCACTATTTGGTCCAGCTATTCCACTTGTAGCTATTGCATAAGAACTATTAAATTTCTTTTTTACACCTTTTAGCATCTCTTTTACTACTTCTTTACTAACAACATTATATTTTTTAATTGTTTTAAGAGATACTTGTAGTTCTTGATTTTTAATTTGATTGCTATATGTTATAATTGAACCATTAAAAATAGAAGATGAACCAGATTGACTTGTAATTTTTGAAGCGATTAATCCACCAGTGCAACTTTCAGCACAAGTTATGGTTTTGTTCTCTTTAATTAAGAGATTTTGAATTTGTTTTAAAAGTTTTTTTAATTTCATAATAGTATTATATATTATTTTAAGTTAAAAATTACCATTTTTTAGATACAATCGCGGAATATTTTATAATAAGGAATTTAACATAATGGTTGATTATAAAGATACATTACTTTTACCAAAAACAACTTTTCCTATGAGGGGAAATTTACCACAAAATGAGCCAAAACAATACAAATCTTGGGATGAACAAAAAGTTTATGATAAGATGAAAGCAAATAGAGTTGATTGTGAATCTTTTACACTTCACGATGGACCACCTTATGCAAATGGAAATATCCATATAGGACATGCACTAAACAAAATCTTAAAAGATATTATTGTGAAATATCACTATTTTGATGGTAAGTCTGTGAGATATACTCCAGGTTGGGATTGTCATGGACTTCCTATTGAACAAAAAGTTGAAGAGAAACTTGGCAGTAAAAAGAAAAAAGAACTTCCTAAATCAAAACTAAGAGAACTTTGTAGAAATCATGCAACTAAATTTATAGATATTCAAAGAGATGAATTTAAAACTTTAGGTGTTATTGCTGATTGGGATAAACCATATTTAACTATGGATTTTAAATTTGAAGCCAATATATATAGAGAACTTATCGCTATAGCTAAACAAGGTCTTTTAATCCAAAGAAGTAAACCAGTTCATTGGAGTTGGGCAGCTCAAACTGCACTTGCTGAAGCTGAAGTGGAGTATGAAGACAAAGTATCTCCATCAATTTATGTTGCTTTTAAACTAAAAGATAGCAATGAGAGTTTAATCATCTGGACTACAACACCTTGGACACTTCCAGCTAATACTGCAATTAGTTTAAATCCAGAAATACAATATGTAGTAACAACAGATAATTATATTGTAGCAAAAGATTTAGTTCCTACTTTAAAAGAGCTTGAAGTTATAAATGGGGATATCAAAGAATCTATTGATGTATCTTCATTGGAAAGAAAAGTAGCTATAAATCCATTAAATGGTAGAGATTCTATTATAATTTTTGGAGATCATGTTACAACAGATAGCGGAACAGGGTGTGTTCATACAGCTCCTGGACATGGGGAAGATGACTATAAAGTAGCATTAAAATATGAAGTAGATATCCTTATGCCTGTTGATGATTATGGTTGTTATGATAATACAATTGTAAGAGAAAATTTAATACCAAATGCTCAAGAATATGTAGGAAAAAATGTATTTAAGATGAATGATACAGTTTTGGAGCTTTTAGGTGATGCACTTCTTAAAAAAGTAGATATAACTCACTCTTATCCACATTGTTGGAGAACACATAAGCCAGTTATTTTTAGAGCTACAAAACAATGGTTTATCGCTATGGATAAACCTTATGGTAAAAATAATAAAACTTTAAGAGAAAATGCACTTGAAGCTTTAGATAGTATAACTTTTTATCCAGAACATGGTAAAAATAGATTAAGAAGTATGATTGAAAATAGACCTGATTGGTGTATCTCTCGTCAAAGAGATTGGGGAGTTCCTATAGCATTTTTTAGAAATAAATTAACTGATGAAATTATTTATGATGAAAAAGTGCTAAATTATGTAGCTATGATATTTGAAACAAGAGGTGCAGATGCATGGTATGATTTAAGTATTGAAGAACTTTTATATCCTGGAAGTGGATTAAATCCAGATGATTTAGAAAAAACTATGGATATACTTGATGTTTGGTTTGATAGTGGTTCAACTCAAAATGCAGTTTTAAGAAGTAGAAATTATGATGCTGGAACTTATCCTGCTGATATGTATCTTGAAGGTAGTGATCAACATAGAGGTTGGTTCCAATCTTCACTTTTAACATCTTTTGCCTCAAGTGAATTAGCACCTTATAAAAATATTTTAACTCATGGATTTACTGTTGATGCTAAAGGTGAAAAGATGAGTAAAAGTAAAGGTAATGTAGTAGCACCTGATAAAGTTTTGAAACAATACGGAAGTGAAATACTTAGACTTTGGGTTGCTATGAGTGATTATCAAAATGATTTAAAAATCTCTGATGAGATATTAAAACAAATGGGTGAGCAATATAGAAAAATAAGAAATACTCTTAGATTTTTACTTGCAAATATTGATGATTTGGAACTATTATCTCCTATTGAAGATTTAGGTGAAGTTGATAAATGGATTTTAAACAAAGCAAAAGAGATATTTGACAGTATAGATAAAGATTTTAAATCTTACGATTATAGTAGAGGGTTAAATAAATTAAATAACTTTTTAGTTGCAGATTTAAGTAATATTTATCTTGATGTATGCAAAGATAAACTTTATTGTGATGATAAAAATTCAAAAGAAAGAAGAGCATCACAAAGTGTAATGGCTATGATAACAAAAGCACTTATAGGAACACTTGCTCCAATTTTAACTTATACTATGAATGAAGTTATTGCAAATGGTGCAAAAGTTGTAACAAATGGTATAGAGGATATTTTTGATTTTGAAAAATATACTATTCCTGAAGTATCTTCAACTATAAATGCAGAGTTTTTATTAGAAGCTAAAGAGAAATTTAATGAATCAATCGAACAACTAAAAAAAGATAAAACAATCAAATCAACTTTGGAATTGGTAATTTACTCTACAAATAAAGAGTTAGATAAACTTACAAGTACAGAAGCAGAAGATTGGTTTGTTGTATCTAAAATTATTCATCACAAAGAGGATGAAGTTGTAGCTTCTTTTGTAGTAGAAGATGAAACTTTTGAAGTTTATAAAGGGGCAAAAGCAAAATGTCCAAGATGTTGGAAATATAGAAGTAAAGATGAAGAATCTTTATGCCATAGATGTGATAGTGTTGTAAATGTTTAGTAATGAAGTAACTTTAACATTTATTTTTGAGACAATAGGGGTAATATTAGCTATTACTGCTATTGGGATTATATTAGTAAAACAAAAAGCAAAACAAATAAAAGGAGAATAAAATGGCAATACCATTTTCAGATGAAGATTTACAAGCACCAGTAGAGGAATTAATTAAAAATAAAATAGCACCAATGATGGCTCAAGATGGTGGAGCAATACAATTAATGCAAATTAAAAATGGAAGAGTTTATGTACAACTTCAAGGAGCATGTAATGGATGTGCAGCTAGTGGAAGTACATTAAAATTTATTGTTGAAAAAAATTTAAAAGAATTTATTCACCCAGAAATTGGAGTAGTCAATGTATTGCCAGGTATGGAGGATGAAATTTTAAATGCCGATTAATGTAGATGATATATTAAGTGATGCTCATGAATATTTTTTATTAAAACAATATGATAAGGCACTTTTTTTATATTCTCAAGTATTATCTTTAGAACCTAATAATATAGAATATCAATTGTATTGCCTTTTTTGTGATATAGCAAGTGAAAATGCACAAAAAGGGGAAAATTTATATCTTTATTTTATTGTAAATAAGGAATTAGATTTAAACCAAACTGTGAATTATATCAAAGATGCTATAGGTGCTTATGATGGCAATATAAATTTAATGATGAAACTTTTTAATGATATCTCAAAGCAATCTATAGAGTCTTTGGATGCTATTGATTACAAAGATTTTTTAGAATTTGTAAAAAGTAGAGGTTCATTTAAAGTAGCTTATGAAGATATAATGTTTAGTACAAAAGTTGCAATTAAATCAAAAGAGGATTTAATAAGTTTCATAGAACAACTTATTGAAAATAATTTTGATTCAACAGCTTATGAATATCTTGATAATTTTAATGAAATTTTTGTATATGATGAAGAGTTTAAAACATTATATAAAAAATTAGAAAGTAAACAAAATGATTATAAACATAAATAATTATATTTTTAGTGATAATTCACAAGAAGTTACAAAAGATATAATTTTTGTATCATCTAGTCAAAATAGTAAATTTTTAGATGAGGTACAAAATAAACCACATAAAAATATAATAACAGATAAAGAATTAAAAAAGTATTTTGACTTTAGTTCTATAAAAATTGTTGGTATTACAGGAACAAATGGTAAAACAACAACAGCAGGGGCAATATATTCATTTTTGTTGGATTTGGGATATAAAGTTGCTTTGCAAGGAACAAGAGGTTTTTTTATCAATGATGAAAAAATCAAAGATTATACCCTTACAACTCCAACTCAATTAGAAAATTTTGCAAATATTTCACAAGCTATTGAAAATGGATGTGAATTTTTTATTATGGAAGTTAGCTCTCATGCTATTGTGCAAAAAAGAATTGAAGGGCTTGATTTTGCACTTAAAATTCATACAAATATTACAAGAGATCATCTTGATTATCATAAAACTTTAGAAGAATATATCAAAGTAAAAAATAGTTTTTTTAGTGATAATTCATCAAAACTTATAAACAAAGATGATAAAAATGTAAAATATCATATAAATAAAGGTTGCTTTAGTTACGGACTTGATAACAATGCAACTTATAAAGTTCAGGCTTTTACTTTTAAAGATGGATTTTCAACTGTTGCTTTACAACATTTTGGAAAATTATACCATTTTACAAGTTCTTTAGTTGGTACTTTTAATGTATATAATTTAACTTCAGCAGTTGCAGCAACTCATATTTTAACTCATAATTCTTTAGATGAAATTTGTGAAGTTGTTGATCATTTTGCAGGAATTGCTGGTAGAATGGAAGTAGTATGGGATAATCCTTTTATTGTAGTTGATTTTGCACATACTCCAAATGGTATGGAAGAGGTGTTTAAAAGTTTTTTAGATAGAGATATTATTGTTGTATTTGGTGCAGGTGGTAATAGAGATATAGAAAAAAGAAAATTTATGGGACAAATTGCAAATGAATATGCAAAATATATTATAGTGACTTCAGATAATCCAAGATTTGAAGATCCTGATAAAATTATAAATGATATAGTTCAAGGCATATATGATACTAAAAAGTTACAAATTGAAATAAATAGAGCAAAAGCTATAGAAAAAAGTATAGAAATAGCAAATAAATGTCAAAAAAGTGTTATACTTATATTAGGCAAGGGTGATGAAGAGTATCAAATTATATATGATAAAAAAGTACCTTTTAATGATAAAGCTGTTGTCAATAAACTTTTAGGATAAAGATGAATACGAAGAAAAAAGTATCTAGTATTATTATTGCTATTGTACTTCTTGTAGCATTAGCAAGTATTTTAATTTTTACTTATAATTTTAGAATTTTTAGTTTAAATGTTGCAACAAATAAAGCAATAAGTATAGCACAGAATGTTAGAGATGGATTAACTGCACATATGGTTAATGGAACTATGAGTAGTCGTAAAAATTTTTTAAATAATATTGCACGACATCAAAATGTAAAAAATTTTCATATTTTACGAACCAAAACTGTTATTGAACAGTATGGTGCAGGATATGATAATGAAAATAAAAAATCAGTTTTAGAAAAATCAGTTTTAAAAACTAAAACTATGAAATCAGAATTAGTTGAAGATATAACTTCTGCATCTTTAAGTATTGCTATTCCTTATATAGCTTCTTCTAATGACAACCCAAATTGTATGCAATGTCATAATGCAAAAGAGGGTGATGTATTAGGTGTTATTAGTATGACAATTGATATTTCAGATACTAGACAAGAAACTATTAAAATTATTACTCAAGTTTTATTAGCTATGATTGTTATAATTTTTTTATTAATTATAGCAACAAGAAGTTTAATGAAACCATATTTAAAACTTTTTGAAGATTTAGAATATAATATTGTTCAAGCATATAATGGAGATTTTTCAAATACAATTGATACTAATTTGACAGATGAAGCTGGTAATATAGCTAATAAACTTAATAATTTATTTGAAATATATAGATTTAAAAATACTATAGAACTTGATGAAAATAAAGAGATAGTTTATCAAAGAATTATTAAATTGCTACAGAAGAAATTTAATTTAGAACATTTTGCACTTTTTGAAGTGGATAATAAAAAGAAATTAAGAAAAATTGTTTTTGATAGTATAGAATTAAGTGGATTTGATCCTCATATTAATAGTTGTAGAGCATTAAGAACAAAAACTAATGTAAGTTCTGATGATTTTGAAGATATTTGTACATATTGTGATCATAAACAACCAAATTTTTTATGTATAGATTTTATTATTGATGATAAATATTCATTATTATTACATATAGAATCAACTAAAGCAAATATGCAACATATTAAAAAATATACAGCAGTTATAAATAACTATTTTAATATGGCAAAACCTGTAATAGAAAGTAAAATTTTACTTGAAAAGTTAAAAGATACAACATTAAAAGATCCATTAACTACACTATATAATAGAAGATTTTTACAAGAACTTATGGATTCTCATGTTGCTTCAAGGGTAAAAGATGGATGTATCCATTCTATACTTATGATTGATATTGATTTCTTTAAAAAGGTTAATGATACTTATGGTCATAATATTGGAGATGAAGTTATTAAACGACTTGCTAGTATTATGAAAGGTTCAATTAGAGATTCTGATATGCCTGTAAGATATGGTGGAGAAGAATTTTTAATTTTATTAATCAATTCAACTCATGAAAAAACTTTAGAAATAGCAAATAATATTAAAAATGATTTTTCTAAAGAGACATATCAAGTTGGTAGCGAAGTTTTTTCTAAAACAATTAGTATAGGAATATCACATTATACACTTGATACAGATAAGTTAGTTCAATGTATGAAATATGCTGATGAAGCATTATATGTAGCAAAAAATAATGGTAGAGATCAGATTATAGAATATAATAAATCCTTGAAAGGTTAATTTAAGAAATCTCGGATAAAATTTCACAAAACTAAAACAAATAAAAGGAAATAATAAATGGAAATGCCAAGTATTCCTCAACCAACATATTATATATTTAAGTGTGAACAATCATCACCTCCTGGTATGCCAAAACCATCTTGTGTAAATGAACATACACGAAATTTATTTAATCATTTGGGACAATCTTTAATGCAAAAAGGGTTAATGGGTCCTGTACAACTTATCAGAACAAGTTGTTTAGGTAGATGCCAACAAGGTCCTGTTATGCTTGTAGTTGGACAAAATGAAAGATTTATGTATGTTGAATTAACACCTGAAAAAATTGATAGAATTTTAGATGAACATATAAAAGGTGGTAAACCTGTGGAAGAATACTTAATACCTGAACAATTTTGGGGTGATCCATTACCATTAAGTTAAGGACTATAGATGAATATAGATATGCTTTATAGCAAAATACATAGAGCCACTGTAAGTGATGCAAATCTTAATTATGTTGGTTCTATAACAATAGATGAAGATTTATTAGATGCAGCTAAATTAAGAGTTGGACAAAAAGTTGAAATTGTTAATATAAACAATGGTGAAAGATTTTCAACTTATATTATCAAGGGCAAAAGAGGTAGTAAAGATATGTGTCTAAATGGTGCAGCTGCAAGAAAAGTGGAAATAGGGGATAAAATTATTGTTATTGCTTATGCTTCATATAATGAAGAGGAGTTAAAAAATTATCTTCCTGTAGTTGTACATGTTGATAGTGATAATAATATTACAGAAATTGCCAATGAATTAATAGGGAGTGATAACTAATGTTTGAAGGTATTGATCTAAATGATATGATGAGTAAAGTGCAAGATATGGCACAAAAAGCTAAAGAAGAGGGTGCTTCAAATATATTTACATCTAGTATGGGTGGTGGTATGGTTAAACTTTCTATTAATGGTAATAGTGAAGTGATTGATTTACAAATTGATGATTCTTTATTGGAAGATAAAGATTCTTTACAAATTTTATTAATTGGTGCTATGAATGATGTAATAAAACAAGCAGATGATAGCAAAAAAGCAATGGCTATGAATATGCTTGGTGGAATGAATCCTTTTAGTAAATAAATATGTCAAATAATCAATTGTTAAATCTATTTGAAGAGTATCTTTTAAATCATCTTCCACAAAGTGATACTTTTCATCCTATCTTTGAAAATGCTTTACAAGATATGTTAAAAGCTGGTGGTAAAAGATTTCGTCCTATGCTTTTATTATCTGTTGTTAATAGTTGTGAACCTTTGTTATTAAAAAATTCTCTAAGTGTTGCTTATGCTATAGAGTTACTTCATACTTATTCTTTAATCCATGATGATTTACCAGCTATGGATAATGCAAGTTTAAGAAGAGGACATCCTACTTTACATAAAACTTATGATGAAGTTACTGCTATACTTGTAGGAGATGCACTTAATACTTATAGTTTTAATGTTATAGCTAATGCACCACTATCAAATGATATTAAAATTGAATTGATTAAATCTCTAAGTAGTGATGGTGGAATTGATGGTATGATTATAGGTCAAGCTATTGATTGTTATTTTGAAAATAAAAAACTAGAATTAAATCAATTAGAATTTCTACATATTCATAAAACAGCAAAATTAATTGCAAGTAGTTTGAAAATGGGTGGTATTATTGCTGCTTTACCTGAAAAAACTATAGTGGAATTATACAATTTTGGTATAAATATAGGTCTTTTATTTCAAATACAAGATGATATTATTGATGAAACTTGTAGTAGTGAAGAAGCGGGAAAAACAACTTCAAATGATACAGCAAAAAATAGTTTTATAAATTTATTAGGATTGGAGGATTCTATAAAAACAGCAAATGAATTAGCAACAAAGTGTGAGAAACAACTTAGTTGTTTTGATGAAAAATTGAAAGATAATCTTAATATATTACTTACAAAATATTTATATAGACATAAAAATTAATTTATAAGATTTTAGAAGCATAAAATTTTTCCTCTTTTATCATTTGAGTAAGTTTATTTTGTACAGCTTTTGTTATGATTTCAGATTTATAAAGTTCTGCTAAAATTGCACTTGTAGTTCGTTGTAAAGTTTGTGCTATTTTTATAATAGGATAATTTTTATTATACATAGTTTGAGCTTTGATTTTATCTTCTAATTTCCATTTTAATCCACTATTTTTTGGTTTGTTATTTTGCATATTTTGTTGTTGTCTTAGAAGTTCTTTTTCCTCTTTTTGTAGTTTTGTTGATTTTACTTTTGTAGTTGTTGCAGATACTGTTATGAGATCTTCTTTTGCTTCTTTGATTCTGCTATTTATAACTTTTGAAATATTTTTAGCAAGTAAATAGTGAAAATTTTCACTATCTTTTACAAGTTCTTGTTTTGCTCTTGTTATTGCTACATAAAATAGATTAAATTCATCAAGAAGTTCATTTGAAGTTAGTTTATTATATTTTTGATGAAATTGTTTTAATGTATTGCATTGCATATCTAAAATCAAATCTGCAAAATCACTAAAATCATCTGCTATAGTTACATTATCCCACTCTAAACCTTTTGCAGTATGTGCTGTTGTTAAAAATAATATTTCATTGAGTCTTTTATCAAAGCCATTATTTAAACGATTTTGCCATGCTAAATAAAACTTATCACTTATTTTATAAAAATCAAAAATTTGATTTTGGTATTGATTAACCACTTTTATTGCAGATTTAAGTTCATAATCTTCAACCTCTTTGGCATATTCCAAAAGTTCATCTTCTGTATGAAAATCTTTTAAAAATCTATTAAATTTAATATTTTGTTTTTGATTATGCAAAAGATAATAAACCTCCATAGTAAGCATAAAAATCTCTTTTGGATCTCTTATTGTTACATAAGGTCTTCTATATTTTATACATGAAGCAATAGTAGAGATTAAAGTTGCATTTGTTCTTGAAATATATCCATAAGTTTGTGGTTTTTGTTTTGGTTTATCCAAAGTTGTAATTTCAACTTTTTCAAGTTTAAAAGTTTGCAATAATCTATTTGCATAAGATGCAATAGTGTTATTAAAACGAAAACTACAAGATAAATATAGTGTTTTATCACATTTTATTTTATTAAGTGCATTAGAACTACCTCTAAAAGAATATATCTGTTGATGTTCATCTCCTACATAGATTTTTGTTTTAGCTTCTAAAGCTTCAAAAATAGCAAGAGTAACTTCATTGGTATCTTGTGCTTCATCTAACATAATAATATCATATTTGTATTGTGGTATTTGTTCTTGAGTTAAAAGTAAATGGTAATATTTAAGATAAAAACTATGTGTTGGGGCAATTTGTCCTAAAAGCATATTATTAAATAATTGTTTTGCTGTTTTGTGTTCTATATCATCTTTTTTAATTTCAAGTTTAGATGAATTACAAAAAGCTTCAAATATTTTCAAAGCAGAGATAGCTTGATTGTATGAAATTTCAAATTTTTTAGATATATCTATTGCTCTATATGTTTTTAAAGTGGAAAGATTTATATCTGTATATCTTGCTATAGCACTATAAGCTAAACCATGAGTTGTTTTTACAAATGTATTGTTAGGAAAAATTTCAGATGCTTCTTGTTTAATAGCACTATTAAAAGCTAAGTACAAAATTTTATCATTTTTATAGTTATTTGCTATTAATTTTAAAGTTGTTGTTTTACCCGTACCTGCAAAAGCATTTATTTTAATTGTATTATATTTTTTAACAGCATTGATAATATCTTTTTGTTGTGTTGTAATTTTCATAAAAAAATTATAACAAATTTTTTTATGAAATTAGAAAAATATTGCATTTTGCAATATTTTATCCATAGATATAGAGTAATTAAACAAATTGAAGATTATGTTCCACAGTATAATTTAAAGCTTTATTAACAAATGAATTTATAGAAACACCTGTTTTTAATGCTTCTTTATAAATCTTTTTATGTAAAGTTGGTTCTACTCGTACATTAAAAATACCTTTAAAAGCTTTTTGTGGTTCTCTTCCTAATTTTTCACAAGTTTTTATATATTCATTAACAGCATTTTTAAAATTAGTTTCAAGTTCATCTACAGTTGTAGCTTCAAAAGTTACAAGATCATCTATCATCTCTATTTTACCAAAAAAACATCTATCTTCAGCAGAATATTCAACACTTCCTATATAATCTTTATATTCAATTGTATTAGCCATTGCATACCTCTTTTAATTTTTCTCTAATTTGTTTAATAATATACACTTTTAAAATATCACTTGGATGTGGTTTATGTAGATTTATTAGTATATCTTTTTGTTTATTGTAAAATTTTACAGCTGATCCAGCACCTTCAATCTTAATAAAATTACAAGATAATAATAATGTTTCTAATTCACTAAATGTTAAATCTTTTTTTGTAGGTAAATTTAAAAATTTTCTTAATAACTTATCTTTTTTACTCATAGTATAATGATACCATATTTTAGTTACAAATTCAACTCTTTATATTATCCATACATTAAATTTGGTAGCCAAAGAGAGATTTGAGGAATATATGTTACAAGTAATAATCCAAATAAAATAGTCAAACTCCATGGCAATGAATAAACTACAACATCTTTTAAACTTGTCCCTGTTATTCCACTTGTAACAAATAAATTAAGCCCAACAGGTGGGGTTATCATACCTAATTCCATATTTACTACTATTACTATCCCAAAATGGATTGGATCAATTCCCAAAGATGTAGCTACAGGTAAAAGTAATGGAACCATAATCATAATAATTGCTGATGGTTCCATAAAATCACCTGCAAAAAATAATAAAATATTTACTAAAATTAAAAATATTATTGCATTTACATGCCAAGATAATAAAGTATTTGTAATCATTTGTGGTACATTTTCCAAAGTAAGAAAATGGGCAAAAATCATAGCATTTGCTATAATAAACATAATCATTGCAGTTGTTTTTGCTGATTCTAAAAAGATTGTTGGGATCTCTTTCCATTTAATATCTCTATAAATAAACATAGAAACAATAAAAGCCCACATAGCAGCAACTGCAGCAGCTTCAGTTGGAGTAAAAATTCCACCATAAATTCCACCTATTACAATAATAATAGTCATCAAAGCCCAAGAAGCTTCGATCATTTTTTTAAGTCTAACTTTAAAAGGTTGTGGATCAGTTTTTTCAAATCCTAATCTTTTAGCTCCTACATAAGTAACTATCATCATCATAATACCTATCATAATACCAGGTATTACCCCTGCCATAAATAGTTTTGAGATACTAACTTCTGCTGTTACACCATAAACAATCATAACAATAGAAGGGGGAATTAAAATTCCCAAACTTCCAGCTGTTGCTATAGTTCCTATTGCATATTTTTTAGGATATCCAGCTTCTTGTATTGCACCAAACATAATAGACCCAATAGCAACAACAGTAGCAGGAG
>Ga0256828_1001259_pt1 | contig 15966 bp, 15 predicted proteins | sample CV88metaG_FD_185993 | JGI IMG/M metagenome (GOLD analysis project Ga0256828, IMG submission 185993) | Hydrothermal vent microbial communities from East Pacific Rise, Pacific Ocean - CV88 | ecosystem: Environmental > Aquatic > Marine > Hydrothermal vents | place: Pacific Ocean: East Pacific Rise...
ATCGTATCATAATTGTGAACCCATTTCCATTTTTATAGATTGTATACTTTTATCTACAAACATACCAGGACAACTTCCTGCAAATACTTTAATAGCATCAAGTTTTTCTTGTATACTAATCTCTTGATATTTTTCTTCTATCATATTTTTTATCACATTAGTTTGTGTTGTATTCTCTTTTTTTGCTAACTCTTCTAAGTGCTTTGCTATCTCTTCATCTAGTAAAAAGTTTTTTCTTATAGTCATAATTTATCCTATATATTTTAGTATACATATTATATCATACATATACTAATATATTTAAATCTTAAGTTTATACACTTTTACAAGTATCTCGAATTACATCACAAATCATTTTAACATCATCCTTAGTCATAGTTGTACTACTAGCTACACAAAGTCCTTTACTGTATAAATCTTCGCTAACACCATTTAATATAGCTTTAGCATCTTTAAATAGTGGTTGCATATGCATAGGCTTCCATAATGGTCTGCTTTCTACATTTACACTATCTAGTGCTTTCATAACTTTTTCATATGAAGTATTTTTAAATGTCATTGCAGTTAACCATCTATTCCCTCTACTATTTTCTAACTCTGGCATAAACTCTATATCATCAATATTATCTAAAAATTCTTTATACCATTTAAAAATCTCTCGTTTTTTAAGTACTCTATCCTCTACTACTTCCATCTGAGCTACACCAATAGCAGCTAGTACATTTGACATACGATAGTTATATCCATACTCTATATGTTCGTAGTGTATATATGGTTCTTTTGCTTGAGTGCTGTAAAACATAGCTTTTTTTATCCACTCTTCATTATCTGATACTAGCATACCACCACCTGAAGTTGTAAGTAGTTTATTTCCATTGAAGCTATATACTCCAAAATCTCCAAATGTACCTGTATGTTTACCATTGTATGTAGCACCTAATGATTCTGCAGCATCTTCTATCAAATATATACCATGTAGTTTACAAATATCTGCTATCTTTTCTATATCTGCACTCATTCCATACAGATGTGTTAGAATCAAAGCTTTTGGTTTTTTTTCACACTCTACAAGATATTTATTTAATAATTTTGGACAAATATTCCAAGACTCTTTTTCACTATCTAAAAATACTGGATTTGCATCTTGATAGATAATAGCATTGATAGAACCTATAAATGTAAAAGTAGAAGCCAATACATCATCATCTGTACCAATTCCAAGTACTCTAAGAGCCAAATGCAAAGCAGCTGTACCATTTACAACTGCTAGTGCATTTTTAGTCCCTGTATAATTTCTAATACTATCTTCAAACTTATTTACATACTCTCCTAATGGAGCTATATAATTACTTTCAAATACTTTTTCAATATATTTTAATTCATTTCCACTCATATGAGGTGAACTTAAAAATAGTCTTTTATTACTCATTTTCTATTATCCTTAAATTTTTAATCTATACACTTTTACAAGTGGTGTTAGTATAGTTGGTTCAAATAGATTTTTATTATAATTTTCCAATACAAATAGTTGAAAATATGTAGAGTTATATACACTATTCTCTACTACTAAAAACTGTTTATAGTTACTCATAAATATCACATTCAGATTTGCTCTTCTATTTATAGTTTGCTCTTGAATATGAAGTTTTCTATCTTTACCATAAAATGTTTTAGTAAACTTATTAATTGAGACTTTTTGATTACCAACTACAACTTTACCAGTTTTCTTTTCTATCTTTATACCACGACCTAAGTCTATATATTCTTTTGACTCTTTGAAGTTAGTTGATTTATAAAAAAATGGTTGCTTACCTTTGATACCTGTCATTAAGTCTATATTTGAAAATAGATTTACTGTAGGGTATATATTCATCATACGATTTGGTAAGTATAGATATACATCTCTAGTTTTTTTAGGTAGTTTAATATCTGTCTGTAAAGAAGTTAAAAAGTTATTGGTATCTTTATATCCATAGTCTAAAGTCATTTGCCCTATATTTGAAGATTCAAATTGAGTTTTTTCATCTTTAGATAAATTTTCTTCATGTTTCCTTCTTTTAAATCTATTTTCAGTATATTCTACATCTAGTCTTAACATCTTAGATGCTTCAATTTGAGGATGAGTTAATATAAATGACGTTGGGAAATTAACATATCCTTTATGTTTACCACCATCACTAAGAGTTTTTACATCAGCATAATATCTTATTGGATATCCATAATCCCACCATCCTACTACATAGTCTTCTCTTGAAGCTATTTTTTTAAGCTTATCTAATACTACAACTTCATCTTTAGTAAATACTGTAGGTACTTTATAATTTATCACATGTTTTATATTTGGTACTAGAATTGCAACTGTAAAACCTACCATGAAGATATACTTCATAGTAGTAGCAACTTTATCATTTATAAATTGAGTTGATAAAAATTTTGATAGTTCATATATTAAATATGCGATACCAAGTGCAAGTACAGGTACTGCATATATAGTAAATCGCAACCCTCCACTTAAAGCTAAAAATCCAAGTCCAATAAGAGGAAGTCCAAGTAACATCACTCTATGCCTAAATGACAACCAAATATATCCTATGACAGAAAGGATAAAAGTGATAGTATGACCACTTATTCTATTTGCAAAAGTTTCAAATGGTATTTGTCCAGCTTCTCTTACTGTTTGCATTACTGTAAAAAAATGTAACTCTAAATTTGTACCCATAGTAGATACAGTATCTTTAAATACATATCCTTTTAGCTTATACCAAATAGGATCAAATCCACCAGTAACTAAAAATAAAACTATAGCTAATCCAAATAGATAATAAAGGTATTTTAATACTAATTCTCTTCTCATTTTTAAAGCTAAAAATAAACTCACAACTACTATAGATCGTACCAGTCCATCAAGCCCCATCATAGCAAACATCATAAATGTAATGAGTGTCAAGTTATAAGTATAGTCCTGATTCTTAATATATTGATATATTACATAAGCACCAATAAGTCCAAAAAATGCAAACTCTAAACTATAACTAACTGGATACCACCATCTATAAGCTATAATATCTAATGCAGTAAAAAGTATATATTTATCCTCTTGTGTTTTTATAGCCCATATCAATGACCAAAGAAAAAAAGTAGGAAATACTATATTAAGTAAATCAGTATCATAATATCCTACCATAGTACGGTTATAATAACTCCAAGCAATACTAGCTAATAATGCAGCTATAAATCCTACTTCAAGTTTACCTATACTTCGACCTATAAGTATAATAGGTATTACTAAGAGTGATGCAAAAAAAGCTGGCATATAAAATATAACTGTTTCAAAAGATACTGGCAATATTTTAGATATAAAAGCTGTTAAAATTGAACCGGCACTTTTTAAAGCTGAATGATCATTTGTATCTTCTATCACACCGTTCAATATATCCCTTGCTCCTTCTGCCCAGAAATATCCATCATTTGTATTTATCATAAACTCATTGTTAAATTTAAACTGTTCTGTACCACTAAACTGTTGTACCCATATTAATCTAACTGCAAAACTAAAAGCAAATGCTATTAGTATAAAAAGTATTGTCTGTTTGTTTTTACTTAGACTCATGTTTTTATCCTGTCACTGTTTTAATTATATATTTTATATCGCCTATTAAAGACCAATTTTTTATATATTCTTTATTTATATTTACCTTATCTGGCCATATTACAGTATCATTATACTCTTTAGGATCATTTTGTTGGCTTAAAATTTCTTCTTCATTTTTATACTTTAAGCTTGCTGGTCCTGTTATACCAGGTCGTATAGATAAAACTACTCTATCATCACCTTCAAGTTTATCTGCATATCCTTCTACATCTGGACGAGGACCTACAAAAGACATATCTCCTATAAATACATTCCAAAGCTGAGGAAGTTCATCTATCTTTGTATCCCTAAAGAACTTACCACTTTTTGTAATTCTAACATCATTTGCTGATGTGATAGTAGTATCTACACCATCAACCTTTTTCATAGTTTTTATTTTATAAACATTGAAAAGTTTACCATCTTTTCCTACTCTTTTTTGTATAAACATACCATTTGATTTAGTTTCTATAGTTGCTACTATCCAAGCTATAAGTATAATCCACCAAGAAGCTAATAATCCAAATAAAGAAACTATAAAATCAAAACTATTTTTTAAAAATTTATTCATTGTTTATCCATATATTTTAATTTTATTACTTTAACTAAACCAATTAAAGAACCTAAACCATAAGAATAATGCAAAGTTAGAAAAGATATGACTATATAGAATATAGAAGTATCGTTTGATTTACTATTAATAGAAAAATATACAATTAATCCAGTATGTAGCATAAAAGACAAAAATGAGACCAATACAAATCTAACATCAATTATTGAACATAATAAAGGAATAGCTAATGATAATATATATATTAAAGGTATAAAATGTCTTAGACTTAAAGACTTAAAACTATTTGTATAATATGCTGTTAAAATATTCCATAGCCCATTTTGATAATTATTTTTCCATAATTTATTAAATGTTTCTCTTGCAAAATATATAAATTTTAAATTAGGTAGTAAATAAATTTTACCACCATTTTGTTTTATTCTTTTATTTAGTTCTATATCTTGATTTCTTATTAACTTTTCATTATATAAACCATATTTTTTAAATACATCTTTTTTAAAACAACCAAAAGGAACGGTATCAACCTCTTTTATTGTATCAATTCCTGTTCTAAAATCTGAATTACCTACACCAAATTTATGAGATAAAACCATTTTAATAGCATTAGATTTTTTATTTTTATTTTTAACATCAGTTATTGCAACTGCTCCTACATTATCAGCTTCTAATTTTATACTATTTTCTACTAATGTAGAAAAATAATTAATAGGATAGATACTATGAGCATCAAGTCTGATAATATATTCTCCTTTTGCTTCTGATATACCTATATTCATAGCTTTTGGTACTATTTTATCTGGATTATCTATTAAATGTATAAATGAATATTTTTTTATATACTCACTTATAATATTTCTTGTATTATCATTACTTAATCCATCTATAATCAACACTTCTAAAAAATCTTTACTATAATCTGATGCTACTATAGAATCCAAACAACTTTCTATATATTTTTCTTCATTTCTTACTGGTATTAAGACAGATATTTTTTTATTCATTATTACTTCTTTCATATAATTTAATTAATTTTTTTTCTTCTATTTTCCAATTATATTTTTCTTTTATAGCATTTTTTCCATTTTGTCCCATCTGTTTTGTTAGTTCAAAATCACCTAAACATTTTTTTATAGCTTTTTCTATTTGTTTTATATCTAGTGGATCTACACATATACCACAATTATTTTGTTCTACAAACTCTTTATAAAGTGGAAAATCTGATGAGATTACTGTAATTCCAGCACTCATATACTCAAACATCTTAACTGGATATGCTTCTATATAACTTGGTGTTGGATGTAATGTAACAAGTCCAGCTATTGATTCTTCTAATATATTTTTCACCTCATCCCTACTAGCAAAGCCTCTAAAATCCACTTTACTCCAACCTTTTAAAGCTTTTATTTCATCTTCAAAATTTTTATCAAAAAACTTACCTGCAATTATAAGCTTAACATCTAATTTTTCTATAGCTTTTATAATTTCTCTAATTCCTCTAGTATCATATAAAAGCCCTATATAGCAAATAGTAGGAGCATTAAATCTAGGTTTTATAGAGATAAGTTCATCTAAAATTGGAAAATTATTTATATCTATACTTTTTATATTATATTTTAAAAACTTTTCTTTTATAATAGGGGTTGCCGCTACAACTAAATCAAACTTTTTAAAAGCCCATATTTCAAACTTTGCAATAATAAAAGATAAAACTTTTTTAGTAAAATTACCCAAATAATGTTTTGCTAAAACTTGCTTTGGTAGATCTTCATGAGCATCAAATATCACTTTTTTACCTAATTTTTTTAATTTTAATCCCACAAAAATAAGCTCAGGATCGTGTAGATGATAAATATGGCTATCTAACTCTATAGCTCTTTGTAAAACTTTTTTTGTAGTATTTAAAATCCTATCTTTTCTACCATTGGCTTTGCCTACACTATAAATAGATACATTGTCTTTAAGCTCATCATTTTTATCATCTGCTACAACCAAAGATACAGTATAATCACTATTTTTTGCCAAAGATACACACTCTTTTAAAAATATTCTAGTGTCATATCGTGGATGTGCTGATGTTAAGTGGGTTATTTTTATCATATTTTATACCTTTTTTTATTAAATTTTAATGTATAATTATTTTTATCATATAACCATAGAGTAATTATACTAATAAGTAAACCATGAGTTAATAAAGTTGTTAATAAATCTGAACTTGTATATAAAACTTCTATAGGGATAAAGACTATACTCATAACTATGTATTTATCAATTCTTACAGCTATAGTATTTATTATGTTAAGTATAACTACAGCAACAAATGTATATATAATAATTCCTATATATCCAGCTTGTGCATAACCTGACGCTATAAATCCAGTATTTGCATTTTCTTTAGGATGACCAATATACTCTCCTATTACATGTGCTAAATTTGTATCATATGGATAAGCAATAAAATACTTCATTATACTATTAGCCCAATAGGCGAATTCATGAGTAGAAAAAAATTCTAGATATATAAAATTAAGTTGAGCTGGAATAAATATAAGTCTTCGAATAATTAATGATGGAATCATATCATAGTAAAAACCAATTAAAATACTTATAACCAATAAAAATAAAAAACTTATTAGTATAAATATATCAATTTTTTTTACTTTAAAAAATAAAAAATAAAACAGAGGAACTAAAAACAATCCTTGTAAATTACTTTTATGCCCTGTTAAAATATATAATAATATAATTAGAAGTACTGAAATAAGCATAAGTATTCTTTTATTTTTAGATAATGCCCATGCAAATAATAACGTTGTAAAAATCTTAACAACCCAATTATTTAAATATCCAAAAAATCCACTATTACCTATTTTATCATACTCCTCTCTAAAACTATATACATCTATAAAATTGATTACTATATGCCCTCCAGAAACTATGGCATAGTGAAAAACAACTATTAATGTCAAAATAAAAGATATCAATAAAATAAATGGTTTTCCTTTCGATAAATAATTTAGCTTGAAAATATTTTGATTTGTAATCAGCAATAAAATAATAAAATATGGCAAAATAATAGAAAAAAAACTCTTTGTATCTTGATTTGATAAACTGTAAAAACTGATATTTGGTAATACATAAAGTAAATACAAAAATACGAATACTTCATATAAACGAATATTAGATTTTTTATATAAAATAAAAAAACCAAATATATAAACAATCCAACCAATTAGATATTTAGTTAATATAAATTCATAATTAAAGCCAGCATAAGCATAAAATTTATATACAAATGATATATAACTATATTCCAATAATAACTTTATAATTATAAGTAGTATTAATTTTAGTAAAAAATTCATTTAAGTATATTCTCATAAATTAATTTAGTATTTTTATCATGAAAATAAAAATTACTATTGTGCCAAAGAAATACAAAATGACTTTTATATTTTTCTGTTTTTTGTTTTAATATCTTCATATTATTAAAAATATCTTCACTATTGTTATTTTGATATGATATAAAGCTAATCTCCATAACAATTAAAGGTCTCTCTTTTAACCTCAACTTTTTCCTAGTCAAGATATTAAACACACTAAACTCATCTCCAGTACCACATCTAAATCCTGCTTTATCGGCATACCCGCATGTACTATCCCACTTCATATCATTATCTTCCCAAATTTGCCATGTAGTAGGAACTTCAAATCTAAGATAATGTTCTCTTCCAAAAGTTATCTTAGTATCTAAGTTTTTTTCTAATTCATCTTTTTCTTTTTTTAATTGTTCTGCATCATTATAAGCATCATAAGTTGGATGTATCCCTATATTATGTCCTCTTTGTTTTATCTTTTTTATTAATTCTTTTACAAATTGAGAGTTACTATTATATCTATTATCATAGTTTGTTTTTCCTTCTGCCATAAAGAAGAAATGTGATTTAATACCTATATTCTCACTTATATCCATAAGCCAATCAAATGTATCATAAGGGTCATTTTTTTTGCCAAGTCTTACTTGGATATAGTCCCATATAGTTTTTAAAGCTAAAAATGGACTTTTTCTTCGTATCAAATCACCACCAACTCTTCTTATTAAATCTTTATAAGTTCTAAAAAGAAGTATATCATCTACATCATGAGTAAGTATAAGTTCAAACTTTTTTTCTTTAAAAACTAAACTATTGTCAAGTGCTAAAAGTTGGTTCTTTAACTTCTCTATAAATTCATTGACTACAGGTCTATCTAAAAATCCTTCTTTATATGCTAAGCTTGCATAAGCAGGAAAACGATTATGAGTATCTCTCGTTTTATTTACATACTCTTCCCACCTTGTCAGCATGAAAAATGAAGCCGAGAAAATATCTAAATCATTAATACTTTTTGGGATATTTTCTTTTTTTAAATATTCTAGTTCTTTTTGATATTTGTTAAAAAATGTATCTTTTATAGTCAATATCTTTTTATTTTGTAGTATTATTTCATAATCTTTAGAACTAACATTTAAAATATAATCTAATCCCAAAAACTCATTAAAAATAATATCAATTACATATTTTCTTTCAGGTATATTGTTATTTGGTATAAGTATTTTAATCATTTTAAAATTCTTTTCATTATATTTATTATTGATTGAGGAGTAATTTTTATAATAAATAAATAGATAAAAGATTCCTCTTTTATAATTTTTTTACTAAATATATATTTAATATTAACTAAAATATCTTGCAAATCCAAACGAAATAATCTACTAATATAAAAAACACTATCTACTGATTTATTTACATAGTTTATATCTAATAATTTATTTAAAAATAAAGGATTATTTATTAACATAAACTCTATGGAAGCCCAAAGTTTTGCATTAATTTCCATAAAAACAAAATCTTTTCGTTTCGAACAATATTTAAATTCAGCCAATCCCCAACCATTATAATTTATCTCTTTTAATAATTTTTTTGTATATAAATATAGATGTTCATTTTCATATACTTCTATTAAAACAGCAGAACCTCCATCTTTTGGGTAGCTAAATACCTCTTTATGTTGAAAATAAGTTAAAATATCTCCATCTTTAGCTAAAAATCCTATAGCATAAGTAGAAGGTGTATCTATATATTCTTGATATATAAGTTTATCATATTTAGGAATATCATCAAAAGATTTTGCTATACCTCTAACACCTCCACCATTTTCAAAATTTTCTTTGTAGAATATAGGGAACTGTTGAATATCATTTCTATGGTAATATGTTTTTGGTATAGGTATATTAATACTCTTTGCTCTTTCTAACATTTTTGGTTTATTAAAAACTATTAAATTTGTAATAGAAAACGTAATATTATTAGAAAAACAAAGAGTTTTGTATCTATCAATAATCTTATAAGTACTTTCTGCACCCATAGGTAATATATAATCAAATTCATCAATATCAATTTTTAAAAAATCTTGTATGATGATTTTATCATAATATTTTTTATTAAATTTTCTGTTTTTTTCTACAATCCCTATAACTTGATAATTACTATATTTTTTTATATATTTAGCTATTGATAATGCTTGATTAGAATTAGCTTCATAAATTAATACTTTTTTCACAACTTTCCTTTACTTAATAAATAGTAGTATATTATAAAAGCTAAGTACTCAAAAACCATAACAACAGAGAATATTTTTAAAAATAACATAAATTTTATTTGATAAATTTTTATTATTGAGAACATAAATATTACACTGAGTAGCATTATAATATGAAATAATAACCCAATTTTTATTTTTTCAAAAATTATATTTGTCATACTTATAGGATTATGAATAAAATTAACAGCAAATAAAGGAATAATAATTTGAGCATATTTTCCTGCTATTCTCCACTCTTCTCCAAAAATAAAAGCAAATAAATCTTCTACTATAAAAAATAACAATCCAAAAGATGGAATAGCTATAAAAAAAAGTTTTTTTATAGTTGAGTTAAAAGTTTTGATAGCTTTTCCTGTTCTTTGTTTCTCTTTTGTTGCTTCTTGGAAAAAAACTTGACCAATAGAGCCACCTATCAAAGATGATGGCATACCTAAAAGTCTTTGAGAAAAACTATAAAATCCCAATGTTTTTACATTATAAAAAATAGATATTAGTATATTTGTTAAGTTTTGAGCCAATGTGTTTGCCAATATCGCCCACATAGAAAACCTTGGAAAATCTTTATATCTTTTTCCAAGTGCTACTATTTTTACTTTTGTTATTTTTGAAAAAAGATTTAATCTTTTTATATTAAAAAAAAGTTTAGTATTTGAGGCTACTTGTGAAGCTAACTGGCCACTTACAAGGCCAAATACTCCTGCTTTTAAAAATCCCAAGCTAAGTTGGGTAACTGTCATAACGATAGACTTTGCTATATTTGCTTTAGCTAGATCTTTATAAAGTTTTTTTCTATTATTAAAATAGTTAAGTAGATTAAAACATCCCATCAAAAACACACTAAAAGGTACAAAATATAGCCATAGAGATATATCTTTGTTATTTAACAAACTTAAAAGAATATCATGAAAAATCAGAACTACCAATAAAAGAGTAAAACTCAACGCAACATTTATGATAAATCCAAGAGCTAATATGTTTATAGCATTTTCATCTTTTTTTGGAAGCATTATAGCTAGTTCATATCTACCATTTGCAATACTTCCAAAAATAGAAGTTATAGCTATAAAAAGTGCAAAAACACCAAAATCCTCAGGAGTATAGATTCTAGTCAGAATAGGACTGATAGCTATAGGTATAGCTTGTGCAATAGTAGTTCCTGTCATAAGAGTAAGGACATTACGACTAAATTCTGATTTGGGTTTAAGTTTAGTTAGCATTAAAAACCTTATCCTTAAAATAATTTGCTTGCATAATACTACCATCTATACTATGATGATCATCATCTGCATAAAGCATTTTTCCATTTTTTACAGTATAACAATACTCATCATCACAATATAAATTTTTTGGATCTAAAATAGTGATATTTTTGTATTCCTTAGAAATTTTATAGACAAAGTTTCTATATTCTTTTTGTCTAGTTAAGAAATCTTCTTTTTTCAACCTACAAGTTGAAGGAAAAAGGTTAAATGGTCTTATCATACAATTTTTAGGGTCAAAGCCAAGCTCAGGATCTTCTAATACATAATAAAATTGTTTTTTAGAATTATTAAATATTTTAAACTCATTTTTAATATTATTTAAAAACTGTTGTTTTTGATCCCATTTTTTTTGATTTACAAAATATTCTTTAAACTTACTACCTGAATATGGCTTTTTGTCTCCTCCATCTATAACACCATACCCTAAACCTTCCATGTAAGTTGTCGCCCTTGTAACAAATATTATTTTTGCAATATTTAATTTACTATTTAAAATTTTATAAATATTATCTATCTTTTTTTGACACTGCTGTAAATCTTTAATATTTTTACCCATTGCCCCCCCTATATAAGGTGGACAACTTGAATTTGACAACAACAATGCCTCATAATCATATTTTTTAGCAATTTTTACAAAGCCTGGATAAGAAGTGTGTGCATGACTATCACCAACAACAACTATATATTTTTTAGACATATTAATAGAAGTTGATTTTATATAATCATTATTAGGTATATATCCTAATATCTTTTTGGTTAGAACAATGCCTTTTTGATTTTTTACAGGTTCTCTAGTAAATTGTTTTTGCCATTTACTATTATCTATCAAATGCTTTCTATCTGGCAATCCATCTTTTTTATAAATATAGTTTCCTATTATGCCTATCAAAAACAACACAATAAACAATCCAACTGTAACTTTATAACTATTTTGTTTTCTAAAATATAGTTCTACATATCTATAAATCAAATAAGATAAAATAATACTAATAACTATAATATATATTCCATACTGGGTAACATCTAAACCAAAAATATACATATAGCTAATAATCATATAATGCCATAGATATAGTGGAAAACTAATAAGCCCTAAAAATACTAAATATTTATTTGATAAAATTATATTATCTTTAAAAATTTCATAATTATATTTACTACTAATTACATATAATAAACTACCTAAAATAAGTTCCCAAAATCTTGCTAAAGAATGATAAAAGATATCTATTTCTATAATATATTTTATAGATATTGACAATACTAATAATCCTAAAAGAGAATAAAGTAAATTTAATCTAAATTTATATATCGCAAATATAACTAATGGCCAAAATATATAAAACTGTTCTTCTACAGATAACGACCAAAAATGAAGCAATGGCTTTAATTGAGCTTCTTTATCCCAATATCCAACTTCATCTATAAGTCTAAAATTTTGATAAAAAAATGCAGATGATTTTATATGTTTACCTAAGTTTTCTAATTCACTTGGAAATAGAAATAACCATCCAACAACAAGAGTAAATAAAAGTACAATTATAACTGCTGGGAAAATTCTTCTTATTCGATTTCTATAAAATTCTTTAAAACTAAAAGTATTATTTTCTAATTTTGTATAAATAATATTTGTAATCAAATATCCAGATAATACAAAAAATAGATCAACACCTAAATATCCATAATGAAAATATTGTGGATAAATATGAAATAACAATACACTAAGAATAGCAATACCGCGAAGACCATCTAATGATGGATTGTATTTTAAAGAGTGATTTGCTATCGGTAATGTTAGTTTAGTTAGCATTAATCATGCTCCATATCAAAGATGCAACTATACTAGAGACTATACCTATAAAAAATCCTTTAGTAGTATCTTGATTTAAAAATCTAAATTGTTTCTTTTTTGCCCATTCTACTTTTTCAAGTTGATTAAAATATTTTTCTTCAAAATCATCTATTTTTAAAGATACTTCAAACCACTTTTCAAATGCTTCCTCTTTTGAAATTTTACTTTCAACAAGTCTTGCCTCTTTACCTAATTTAAAAATGTTATTTTTATCTTTTAGAAAACCAGATAAAAAGTTACTATTGTCTACAAGTTCTAAACTATCTTGATATTTTATAAAATCTTCTAAATCTTGATTGAAATATTTTAATTTTAGTTTAAAAGCATCTAAAATACCTCTTTTTAAATGTGATATAGCTTTCAATGTAGCTATACTTTCTTCTTCATTATCTATATAAAATCTTTTAAGATGATCAAAAGCAGCATAAGTTTCAAATAATAATTCTACTGGAATATTATTTCTTTTTGCTTCTATCTCTGAATATATTGGTTTTATATATTGTTCATAAAACTCAAAGATTTCTTTTATATTCACTTAACTATGCCTAGTATGCTATCTATTTCACTATTTATTTGTTTATGTTCCACAAGTCCATCTCTTAGAACATTACCTCGTCCTATATACGGGAACTCACTAGAAAAAGATAAATTTTCACCTGTTTTTTGTTTAATTTTTTGACTTATTTCAATAGGATTTAATCTATAAATCTCAGATATATTTAATCCTGTTTTCATTTCTACATTTTTTATTATTTTATTAAACATATTATATTTTTTCCATATCAAAACTTCTTAACTTACTATTACTATCTATAAGTAAAAACTGTATACCAAACATACAATTATATTTTTGTATAGATTGTTCCAGTTTATCTTGTATGCTATTCATATACTCTTTTAGTTCATTGGGTAAATCTAGCACAAGTATAAAAACAATCTCTTTTATTCTTTGATTTAATCTTGATAATTCTTGTTTAGATTTATCTATAGTAGAAGAATACAAGCTTAACAATGTATCATTTAATTTTTGTATTATTTTATTTACAAAACTTTCAAATGGATTATCTTTATGCAGTTCCAAGCTTTTAATAGATTCTTTTAAAATTTGCTTTTTTACAAACTCTGTTTTATTGGTTAAATTTCTATTAAAATCTTTTACTTCTATTAGAAGTAATTTTGAACCATATTTATATATAAAATCTACAGCTTTAGTTGATGTATGTTTACATTTTGTATGTATAGGACTATCATCATACTTTAAAATAGTATCTTTTTTAAATATAAACTTAATATCTGGTTCAATATGCTCTATCATCTTAAATACCCAATTTTTTAATTCTAATTTTATTTTCTTCTTCAAACATATCTATAGAACTATCTACTATCTCATTTGTTGGCATTCCATTTTTAAGATTTGATACATTTATATTTATTTTATTGTCTATATTTTCCAAATTAAAAAAAGATATATCAGATTCATTTTCTATAGCTAGTAGATGAAATGACTTAATAATAAAATAACTATGTGTAGAGATAAATATCTGAACACCCACTTTTGATAGGTTATAAAGTATTTTAGCAACTTTTTTCATAATATTTGGATGAAGTGCCACTTCTGGTTCATCTATGATTAACACACAATTTTTATCTATAACTTTATTTTTAAGCAATTGATTAATGATACCTATTTTTTTAACACCTTCAGCTGTAAGTGCTATAGAAAATTTTTGTTTCCCTTTTTTAAATACAAAATCATTATTTTCTTGGATAATTCTACCCTGCAAAGATGTTTCTAGCTCTTGATCTGCCTCTTTGAAACCTTTTGAAAGCATCCCTTTAGCTAGAGGAATATCTAAAGCTTTTACTAAATCATAATAAGTATCATCATATCCACCTTTCCAATTATACTCTTCCACTGTTGTTCTTATAAGTTTTCTTATGGTTAAAACCTCTTTAGGTGGTAAAAATATACTTTTTAATTTAAAACTACTATTGTCTATTTTTGAATAATCTTTTATCTTTTTTGTAGCTTTTGATGAAAAAGAATAATAATGACTTGTCTTATCTTTAAAATACAGATCCACTTTTAAAGTATCTTCAGATTTTGTAACTAAATCTCCTAATTTATCAATATCAAATACATTTAAAAGTTTTGTAGAAAAATGTTCTATATAGTTATCTTTTTTCTGTTTTATGAACTCTTCCCGTGCTTTTATTGAGCTATATAATAATTTTAAAAGAGATGTTTTCCCAGTATCATTAACACCTGCTATAATATTTATAGAACCAAATTCAATAATTTGAGTCTTTAACTGCATAAAATTCTCAATTTCAATTTTTTTTATCATTTGATATTATCTCCTAAATTCTCACTTATATAATTTATCTCTTCATCACTAATATACGGATTCATAGGCAATGACATAATTTCATCACTAACTTTTTCACTTATAGGGAAATCACCTTTTTTATATCCTAAATACTCAAAACATTCTTGAAGGTGAAGTGGCATTGGGTAGTGTACTGCTGTTGGTATTCCTAGTTCTTTAAGCTTAGCTTGAACCTCATCTCTATTTTTCACTCTTATACTATATTGAGCAAAAGCAGAAGTGCAATTATCTGCGATAATTGGAGTGATTAGTGATTTGTGATTTGTGATTAGGGCTTTTGTATATTTACTAGCTACTTCTTGACGAAGAGCCAAATCTTTTTTATAATATTTTAATTTTACATTTACTATAGCACATTGGATTGTATCCATACGACCACCCATGCCTATATATTTATGATGGTATCTTTTAAATTGTCCATGAACTCTTAAAGACTTCATTTTAGTGGCTAATCCTTCATCATTGGTAAATACTGCTCCACCATCTCCAAAACAACCTAGTGGTTTTGCAGGGAAAAAGCTAGTAGTAGATATATCCCCAAGGTTACTATCTGTTTTACCTTTATAAGTGCTTCCAAATGATTGAGCACCATCTATTATAATTTTTAATTGAGAATG
>Ga0256828_1001260_pt1 | contig 15956 bp, 15 predicted proteins | sample CV88metaG_FD_185993 | JGI IMG/M metagenome (GOLD analysis project Ga0256828, IMG submission 185993) | Hydrothermal vent microbial communities from East Pacific Rise, Pacific Ocean - CV88 | ecosystem: Environmental > Aquatic > Marine > Hydrothermal vents | place: Pacific Ocean: East Pacific Rise...
TTGAGAATTTATAATCTAACTGTGCCCAGAATACTTGTTTATCGTGGTCATAATTAGCAACTTTAGCTTTTGAATAATCAGCATATTTTAAAAGACCTGTAAGATTATTTACACCAGGAATTTTGTTAACATAGACAACATCAATTTCTGAGCCTAAATCATCAGTTTGCAAGCCGTTTACATCAAGCATATTCTTATCTGCACTAAACTCATGATAAACTGCTAAGAGTTTTCCAAAACCTTTGGCTTTATATCCAAGACGTACATTTGCATCAATTAAACCGCCATCTGGAGTAGTTAAGAACATATCTGCCCAACCGTTAAATTTATGTCCAGTTGCGAGTGGTGTAGTAAAAGTTTTATTCACTCCACTGACATCATTTAGATTTTCACCACTTTGAAATTCATAGTTAACACCTGCAAGTATTCCAGAGATATTAGCACCTAGATCAAGGTTATAATATGAAGCATCAACTTGTTTGGTTTTCCATAAACCAGTTGTTGGATCTTGAATTTCAGCACCATGTTGATGAATTTCCATTGATGGATCATTTTGTTCTGCATATTCTGCACGATAATTAAGTTTAACAGTATCCATCTTGATGTTACCAGTTAATGCCAAACCGTATGTATCATGAACGTTCGCAATCATATAGTCATATGCAGTAATTTTAAGTGCCGGTGCAACAGTATATGCTGCATGCAAGAGTACTGTATTTGTGTCATATGTATCTTCACCGATTGGTGATTGTGTAGCAGGTACCCATTCAATTACACCTGTAGCAGGATTTTTTGCATAATGAGCTTTTGTAGGTACATTACCTACTCCTTGTAGTCCATAAACCCAAGCAGCTAATAAAGAAAGATTTTTTACTGAGTTATTAGCAATAAAAATCGAATCATATGAACGTTCAAGTTGTCTCCAGCCAACAGTACCTATAAATCTTTGGTTGTCAAGGTTTACTTGTCCACGACCAGCATGAAGTAATGTATCACCAGTTTTATAGTTTATTTCAGCATTTGAAATCATTGCTTTTTGCGGGTCAAGTACTACTGCATATGGTTTTGTTCCATCATAATAATTATGGCCATCTTTCGCATTATATTCATGAGAACCAAAGTTATTTACCGAGATAATACCAACAGATGCCGTTAAACCATCTATACCGAGAAGTTTACCTGTTACTTTTAACTTTGTTCTTGCTGTAAGGGCATTTGCTTTTGCAAATTTTTTAGCAGAACCAGGTCCTCCAACCAGTGTACTATCATCAACCATTTCATATCTAGGACGGATTTGACCATCTAGTACTAAATCATCTAAGATATTGATTCCGTCTGCACTTACACTATTAAAAGATCCCATAATTGCTGTTAGAGCAACAGCTGACATTGTGATTTTTTTCATTCTCATTCCTTCTTTGTATATTAACTTGTAACAGCTTTTCTAAAAGCCACCTTAAATTGTCCAGGTAAAAATTATAGCACTGATTGAATTTAATAAGCTTGACATATATCAATCATTTTTTAGACTTATAGTGTTAAGATTGTACCGTTAATGGACACCTTTGACGAAAAAAAAACAATAGGAGAAGATATGTCACTTTCAAGAAGAGAATTTCTCAAGAGTTCGGCAGCGGCTTCTGCAGCAGCAGCAATAGGTATGAGTGTACCGGCTGATTTAGAAGCAAAAGCGGAATCAGCTGAGAGTAACTGGAGATGGGATAAAGCGGCTTGTCGTTTCTGTGGTACAGGTTGTGGGATTATGCTTGCAACTACCGGAGAAGGCAAAGATAGAAAAATCGTAGCAGTAAAAGGGGACCCGGCAGCTCCGGTAAATCGTGGTCTTAACTGTATTAAGGGTTATTTTAATGCGAAAATCATGTATGGTGCAGATAGGCTCACACAACCACTTCTTCGTGTAAATGATCAAGGTGAATTTGATAAAAAAGGTAAATTCGCTCCTGTATCATGGAAACGTGCTTATGATGAGATGGAAAAATATATTCGTAAGGCCTTAAAAGAAAAAGGTCCAGAGGGTGTGGCAGTATTTGCATCTGGTCAGTATACTATTATGGAAGGATATGCTGCTCAAAAAATGATGAAAGCAGGTTTTAGATCAAATGCGATCGATCCAAATGCACGTCACTGTATGGCATCTGCGGTTGTCGGATTTTATCAAACATTTGGTATAGATGAGCCTTCTGGTTGTTATGATGATATCGAACTTACAGATACAATTGTAACATGGGGTTCAAATATGGCAGAGATGCACCCGATTTTATGGTCACGTGTAACTGATAGAAAGCTTTCAGATCCTGAGCGTGTAAAAGTTGTAAATATTCAGACTTATACACACCGTACTTGTGATTTAGGTGATTTTAACATCATCTTTAGACCAAATACAGACCTTGCACTTTGGAATTATCTCGCGCGTGAGATTGTTTACAATCATCCTGAAGCAATTGATTGGGATTTCATCAAGAAAAACATTATCTTTGCAGCTGGTCCTGTAAATATAGGTTATGGTTTCAGACGTGCTGGAGAAAAAGCATACAAAGAGGGTAAATATACAGCTCTTGAGATGGAAACATACAAAAAAGAGATGAGCAAACCTGTATCACCTCTTGAAGCGCCTGCGTTAGAACCATATGGTTATAAAGAGGGTGATGTTATGAAAAATACAGCTGGAACACTCAAGCACTGGGAAATCTCTTTTGAAGAGTATAAAAAATCACTAGAACCATATACGCTTGATTATGTTGCAAAACTTTGTAAAGGGGACCCTGATGAGTCACTGGATAGCTTCAAAAAGAAACTAAAAGATTTAGCAGCACTTTATATCGAAAAAGATAGAAAAGTTGTATCTTTTTGGACTATGGGTATGAATCAACATACACGTGGTACTTGGGATAATACACTTTCATACAATGTACACTTTATGCTAAATAAACAAGCTCGTCCAGGTTCTGGAGCGTTCTCATTAACTGGTCAGCCTTCAGCTTGTGGTACAGCTCGTGAAGTTGGTACTTTCTGTCACCGTCTTCCAGCAGACCTTATGGTGAAAAATCCTAAACACAGAGCAATAGCAGAGAAAAAATGGGGATTGCCTTCTGGAACACTGAACCCTGTTGGGAATCAACATATTATGAAAATTCATCGTGATATTGAAGATGGTGTTGTTAAGTTTGCATGGGTTAATGTATGTAATGCATATCAAGATTCTGCAAATGCAAAACACTGGGTAAAAGCAGCGCGTGAGATGGATAACTTCATTGTAACAAGTGATGGATATCCAGGTATCTCTGCAATGGTTTCTGACCTTATTTTACCATCTGCAATGATCTATGAAAAATGGGGTGCATATGGTAATGCAGAACGCCGAACACAACACTGGAGACAACAAGTTCTTCCTGTAGGTAATGCGATGAGTGATACTTGGCAATGGGTTGAGCTTTCAAAACGTTTTACTGTTGATGATCTTTGGGGTGAATATACTCTTAGAAACGGCAAAAAACTTCCAGATGTACGTAAAAAAGCTTATGCAATGGGATACAAACCAGATACAACAATGTATGAAATTCTCTATGCAAATGATCGTGCAAAAGCATATAAAATTGATCTGGATTCTTTCCCACAAAAAGGGTATGACAACTCTGAGTGTCTTGGCGATGCTAGAAATGTTGTTGGAACTGATGGTAAGGTATTCAAAGGTTATGGCTTTATGCTTCATCAATATCTCTGGGAAGAGTATGCATCATTTGGTCGTGGTCATGGGCATGATTTAGCTGACTTTGTTACTTATCATAAAGTTCGTGGACTTAAATGGCCAGTTGTAAATGGTAAAGAGACTGCATGGAGATTTAATGTTAAGTTTGATCCATATGCAGCGAAACATGCAAAAGAGAATGGTAGAGGCAGTGAGTTTGCATTCTATGGTCCACTCGCAAAAGCTCTCCCATCTGGTAATTTAACAGGTGTAACAGATAAAAAGAAAAAACCATTAACAGATAAAGCAAAAATCTTTGCTCGTCCGTATATGGATCCACCAGAAATGCCAGATGAAACTTACGACCTTTGGTTATGTACAGGTCGTGTACTTGAACACTGGCACTCAGGAACAATGACTATGCGTGTACCTGAACTTTATCGTGCAGTTCCAGAAGCACTTGTATATATGAATCCGGATGCAGCTAAAGATAGAGGTCTTAAAGATGGTGATCTTTGTTGGGTAGAATCTCGTCGTGGTCGTGTAAGAGCGCGTGTTGAGACTCGTGGACGTAACAGACCACCAAAACCATTAGTATTTGTACCATGGTTTGATGAGCGTGTATTTATCAATAAAGTAACACTTGATCAAACGTGTCCAATGTCTAAACAGACAGACTTTAAAAAATGTGCAGTAAAAATCTATAAAGCATAGATAAATTATTAAGAAGAAGGAAATATTACTTTGAGTACACATTCAAAAGCAAAAGCACCAATGAGTGATAGAAGAAAGTTTATTCTAAATATGGCTCGTGGTGTTGGTTATGCAGCAATTGGTGGGATGATATGGAGTGCATATCTTGATGAAGCGAAAGCTTCTCCACTAGTGTTGCGTCCACCTGCTGCCATTAATGAGCAAGACTTTTTAAAGACTTGCATCAAGTGTGGTTTATGTGTAGAAGCATGCCCTTATGATACACTCAAGCTTGCAAAACCGGGTGATCATAAGCCTATTGGTACACCATTTTTTATACCAAGAGATATCCCATGCTATATGTGTGAAGATATCCCTTGTGTTCCGGTCTGTCCAAGTGGTGCTCTTGATGAAGAAAGCGTAACTGTTGATGGTCATTTAGATATTAACACGGCAGATATGGGTCTTGCAGTTATTGATGAAAACAGTTGTATTGCTTTTTGGGGTATTCAATGTGATGCGTGTTATAGAGCCTGTCCTATTTTAGGTGAGGCAATTACGATCGAATATACAAAAAATGACAGAACAGGAAAGCATGCCTATCTAAAACCAGTAGTACATGCTGATGCTTGTACTGGTTGTGGTATGTGTGAAAAAGCATGTGTAACAGAGAAACCTGCGATTTTTATACTGCCTCGTGAAGTAGCTATGGGTAAAGCCGGTAGCCACTACATAAAAGGTTGGGATAAAAAAGATGAGGCACGTTTAAAAGATGCACATGCCATTCATACAACGACAGAGGTAAGTAAAAGAAAAGCTGTTGATAAGCTTAATGCTGGATTAGAAGGACTTTTAGATGAGTAGAATTTGGAATAATTATAGATATTTAATTCTTCGCAGATTTACTCAGATAGGTCTTTTAGTACTTTTCTTTGGTGCGAATGCATGGGGATGGAAAATTTTAGAAGGAAATTTATCTACTTCAAAGATTTTTGAAATCATTCCTATGAGTGATCCATATGCAGTATTACAGATGATTATAGCTGGTGCAGTTGTTGCAACAGACTTACTTATTGGTGTTGCTGTAGTTGTTCTTTTTTATGGCCTTATTGGAGGGCGCGCTTTTTGTTCATGGGTCTGTCCAGTTAACATGGTCACTGATAGTGCGAATTATCTAAGACGCGTTTTAGATATTGATAGAGCACACTTACAAAAGCAGCCTATAAGTAGAGTTGCACGATACTGGATTTTAGGACTTGGTCTTATTCTTTCAGCTATTATGGGAATCGCAGCTTTTGAGTTTGTTTCACCTATTTCAATGCTGCACCGTGGCATCATTTTTGGAATGGGTTTTGGATGGACTGCTATTTTGATGATTTTTTTGTTCGATCTGTTTGTTCTTAAAAATGGATGGTGTGGACACCTTTGTCCTTTAGGAGCTTTTTACTCCTTAGTAGGAAAATTTAGTTTTATACGAGTACATCATAATGAAGCCAACTGTACACTTTGTATGAAGTGTAAAGTTGTCTGTCCAGAGAAGCAGGTACTTCATATGATAGGAAAAGAGTCACTTCCTGTACTCTCAGGTGAGTGTAGTAACTGTGCTAGATGTATAGAGGTCTGTGATGATGATGCTCTTGGATTTAGCATACGCGATTTTATACAAAATAAAAAAACGGGAGAGTAAAATGAAAATTTTAACGAAATTAACAATTGGTTTAGCTGCTTCTGCATTACTGCTGGTTGGTTGTAACAGTGCAAATACTGGAACAAGTGCAAAAGCAAATAATGAAGTTGCAAAACCAACAATTACAGAAGCAAATTTAGGTTATAGAGGTACAGATGATCTTCTTAAAGAAGATGTTATTCCACCAAAAGTAGAGTATCACTCTGCACCTCCTGGCGCTTCAACAAAATTCAAACGTGCATATCAAGATGCACCACCTATGATTCCACATAGTGTTGAGGGACTTGTACCAATTACAAAAGATAATAATGCTTGTCTTGGTTGTCATATGCCTGATGTTGCAGCATCTATGGGTGCGACACCGATTCCGATATCTCACTTTACTAACTTTAGACCAAAAACTGCGGTTAAAGGTGATAAGATTCTGAAAAATGGTAAAACAATTAAAAATACATCATCTGAAAAATTAGAAAATGTATCTATTCAGGTGAATCACAAAGAACAGAAGCTTTATGCTGGTCGTTTTAACTGTACACAGTGTCACGCTCCACAAGCTACAAATGATCTTGTAGATGAGAGTAAATTTACACCTGTTTATACATCTCCAGATGGTGCTACAAAATCATCATGGAATCAGTCTAAATGGCTTAAAGATATTAAGATTAAAGAGTAGTCGATGGAGAGAAGAGAGCTTTTTAGCTTTCTTTCTTCCTCGCTAAAAAATGCAGTAAGAGAGAAAGAAGAATTAAACGAAGTTGTACTGAGGCCTCCGTATTATAAAAGTGAGGATGCTTTTGGCACAGAGTGTCAGCAATGCCAAGGGGAATGCGCCTCTTTGTGTCAAGAGCAGATAATAGTAATAGGTGAAGATAAAACTCCCTATTTAGATTTTTCAAAAAGAGGATGTACCTATTGTGATGAGTGTGCTATCGCTTGTCCTAGTGATGTTCTTTTAGTTGACAACAAAAAAATGGTTGAAGCATCCATTATAATAAATCAGCAAAAATGTTTAAGCTGGCAGGGTGTAATGTGTTTTTCATGTAAAGATCCATGTTTGGAAGATGCCATAGATTTTAAAGCGATGTTTATGCCTGAGATAAATGAGAAGTGTACAAGTTGTGGATTTTGCATCGGCCGTTGTCCGGCAGATGCCATAGATATTTTACCAAAGGATGATATGTAATGCGTTTTTTTCTAATCACAGCACTCTTTTTTGTAACACTTTTTGCAAAAGGTTTAGTTGCACCTGTTTATAATTTTGAGCTAAAGAGTGGACTCGCTACAGATATTCTTGTAAGTGATAATAAACTCTACATTGCAAATGATAGTGGAACTGTTTTTCTTTTTGATCTAAAAACGAAAAAAGAGTTACAAAGTATCTCTATTGGCAAGATTCATGACTTTATGGGTGATGAAGTTGACTCTAAGATTTTTAATCTTGATATGATAGATAACAAAGTACTTATTCTCTCTCAAGATGATGGCGGATACAGTCGTGTACATATTTACGCAGATGGCAAACTGAAGCAGGTTATTTCAAGTAAAGATCACTATAACATTATTAAAGCGAAGTTCATCGATGCAGATACTATAGTAATAGCCCTGATAAGTAATGATATTTTGGCTTTTAATATCAAAAATCATAAAGTAAATTGGACAACACAAGCTTCTATGTCAAAGTTTTCAAGTCTTGCGCTTAGTGATGATAAAAAGAGTGTAGCTATTGCTGATGAGAGTGGTGAAGTACATCTTCTAAATACAAAAGATGGTTCAAAACTAAAAACGCTCTCAGGAGAGAATGTTGATAATATTTTTGGAATAGACTTTAAAGGGAGCACAATCCTAACGGGTGGTCAAGATAGACGTGCTGCTATTTATAATCTAAAAAATTCTCAGCATTATCATAAAATGGCAGACTTTTTTGTTTATGGAGTAGGTCTAAGTCCAAGTGGTAAAATAGGAGCTTACAGTTTTGATGTGCAAAATAATGTAATACTTTTTGATACAGAAAATGAAGAGGCGATTGCAAAATATAAAGCTACAGGTGCAGTAGTAAATAGTATCTATTTCATAAATGAAAATGAGTTTTTAATCAACAGCAGTGCCAACGTTGTTGGTTACTATAAACTACATTAGGAGGCAAGGATAATGCAAGAGTATAGAGAGAGTGAATTTTTAGTAGAGACTGAAGTGCCAGAAAATGAACTAATCATCTCACGCACAGATTTAAATGGTCGTATTACCTATGCCAATGAGACCTTTTGTGATATTAGTGGTTATAGTGAAGAAGAGCTTCTTGGCAAGTCTCACAACATTGTCCGTCATCCTGATATGCCAAGTGCTGCATTTGAAGATTTGTGGAGTACTATAAAGGCTGGGAAACAGTGGAAGGGCATAGTAAAGAACATGCGTAAAGATAAAGGTTTTTACTGGGTAGAGGCTATTGTATCTGGTGTTTATAAAAAGGGTGAGTTAGTTGAGTATAAATCACTCAGAACACCAATATCTTATGAAACAAAGCTCAAATATCAAAGATTATATGATAAAATGAGAGCTGATAACGGTGAAAAAGTAAGAAAAGTTATTTATGAATAAAAGGAATCAAATATGAATATATCAAGTATCGTAGTACAGACACTTCCAAAGTTTTTGGATGAGGTTGTTGAAAATTTAAAAAATTGTGAAGTATGTGACTATCATCTTCATGATGAAAAAGGTCGTATCATCATCACGATCGAGGGTGAAGATGTAAGTGAAGAGCTTAGTAAGCTCAAAGTTATTGAAGCTATTCCTCATGTAATTGCAGCGGATATGCAGATGGCGTACTCTGAGGATGAGCTTGATGCAAACATTAAAGTTATCAATGAGAGTGATGCTGTTCCAAACTTACTTAAAAATGAAGATATTGAGATTGAGCGTGTAACATACCATGGTGACCTGAAGAAAAAAGACAGTGAACTTATAGACTTTGCTAAAAATCTAAGTAATCCTGATGGAGTAGAGTAATGGCTGTGATCTTTACATCAACGATAAAAGTAGATGATACGGGAAAGTGGTTTATTGAATTGGTTGATATAACCGATGAAGAGAATCAAGAGACGGTAATTTGTTCTGATATGGATGAGTATGAGGCAAAGATAGAAGAACTTGGTGCTGAATATGGTGGTCATATTGATGAGGTTAGATGGCTTAAAGATGATAATGTTCCGCCATTTGTACTAGATGAGATTCGTATTTTAATGGCTGAGCGCCGTGAGAAGTTAGAAGAGGAGATAGGTGAGCCTATCACTCCAGTGACTGATAAGCTCTAAGAAGATTTACTCTTCTTAGATTTTCCCACCCGCAGCTACTCCCCAAGTAGTTCTCCATCTGGTTTTCACTAAAGAGATTCCAGCAATAGCAACTAAAACAATTCCTGCAAAGATCATAAACCCGGCACTGTATCCATCAAATGCCTCTTTTGACCAACCAAGAGTTTTTACAAGCACTGTACCACCAATACCACCAGCAGCACCGATAAGCCCTGTCATGATACCAATGTCTTTTCCAAAACGTTGAGGGACTAGCTGAAAAACTGCACCATTAGCCATACCAAGTGAAGCCATAATCAAAAACAGAACCACAATAGCAGCCCAAAACGGAAGTGGAACAAAAGCATTGATCGCTGCTAAAACAGTCACCGCACCAAAGAAGATGTAGAGTGACTTGACTCCACCCATCTTATCTGCAAGACTACCACCTACAGGACGTAGAATTGCCCCTGCAAAGATAGTGAGTGCTCCAAAGTAACCTGCGATTACTTTTACATTTGGTTCATTAAATACACTCATACCAAAAGCACTCATATCAGCTTGATATGTGTTCATAAGATATACTTTCATATAGTTGGCAAAACCAACAAAACCACCAAAACTTACTGCATAGAAAAGTCCAAACCACCATGTATCTTTATCACGTAAGAGTTTCAGATAGTCTGCCAGTTTTTTAGGACGAGGTTTATAGATCTCACGTGGCGCATCTTTTGCTAAAAAAAGATACATCATAAAGATAAGCGTTGATAAAATACCACCTACTAAAAATACTGCTTGCCATCCCCAAAGCTCTGCAATCTTTGGTGCAAAGATAAAGTCAATAACCACACCGATGTTACCAGCTCCTGCAATCCCTAAAACTACACCTTGGAGTTTTGGTGGGTACCACTGACCAGCCTGTGGAAGAGCAACAGCAAAAGATGCCCCTGCAAACCCTAGGCCAAGAGCAACAACTAAAAGTTCATTATAAGTAATATGCTCACCTCTAAAAAAAGCATAAAAAAGTACAGAGATTACAACTAACTGCGCAGCAAGTGCTGTCTTTTTTGGTCCAAATTTATCAACACCAAACCCTAAAACGATACGAAGTAGGGCACCCGCTAAGATAGGAATAGATAAAAGAGTTGCTTTTTGCGATGGCGTCATCATAAATCCGCTTGCTGCGTGAAGAGACTCTGCTATCTCTGTCGATAATGGTCCAAGCATTGTCCAAACCATAAAACTAAAATCAAAGTAAAGGAAAGCTGCAAATAGTGTTTTTGCATCTCCTTGACCTTTAAGGGCTTTAAATCCTGCCATAAAAATATCTCCTGTTGATTGATGATGTAATTATAATAAAAAACATGAGTAATGTTTATAATATGATGGTTATTTTTTAACCATTAAAAAAAATATCATTGATTAAAAAATATACAGTATAGAGCTTAAAGAGTGGATAGTCTTGATATATGTCAAGATTATAACAATCGTATTCTAATAAAATTACACAAATTTTGAAGGAGAAAGAAATGACGTTTACTAACTCGGCTGAACTTTTGGCTTTTCACTGGGTAGCGTATTCTATTTATGCAGCGATGATTATCTCTGTTGTTGCATGGTTTGGATACAACCTCACACGAAAAGATGCGAAGTCAGTTTTTAGAATACCATTTTATTGGTATATGGCCTTTTTGGTTGCAGGTGGTGTAGGACACCATATCTTTACATACAATACAATTCCGTGGGTATCAGAAGATATTGACAGACACAATATAAAGCCTGATGCTGTTTATAATATTGAGGTAAAAGATCATAAATGGAAACTTCCAGCAAGACAAATAGTAATTCAATGCGAAGATAAAGTGCTCTTTAATGTTAAAAGTCATGATCTTACTTATGGATTTGGACTTTTTCGTAAAGATGGTTCTATGGTTATGCAGATGCAGGTAAATCCTGGTTCACCAAATGATATATTATGGACATTTAATCATAATGGTATTTTTGATATGACTTCGACAGAGTATTCTGGTCCGCATCAGTACAGTGAAGATGGAGAGGATTTGATGTTAGTAAAAGACTTTGTAAAAGTTGTTGGATGTAAAGATGGAGGATTGAAAAAATGAGTTTTGTAAAAACATTGATAAATGGTACAAATTTTGACCATACAAGTTTAAATGCTTTGCAAAAAGTAACACTTCGTCCTGTAATTATGTCATTTTTATTTTATGGACTGGTTGCACTTGAAGGTATGATTATGCGTATGGTTGAGGTTGGAAGAGTTCCTGGAAACCCAATTCCTGAACAGTTCTTTCATCCGGAACACTTCTTTTCAATTATGACAGTGCATCCGATAGTAGGTATTTTTGGTTCTACTTATCAGCTTGTTTTTGGAGCTTTTATGTTTTTAGTTCCATATCTTACAAAAAAACCACTCTACAGTGTAAAGCTTGCAAATGCAACTTGGATTTTAATTACATTGGGAACAGCACTTGCATGGATAGCAGCTTTTGTTTGGCAGTATGCACCACTTTATACACTCTACTGGCCACTTCCTGCTGATACAACACAGTTTAGTGCTATTGGAGGTATTGTATTTATAATTGGTATTGCTTTAATCATGTTTGGAACATTTGGTTTTATCTATAATATTTATGCAACCATCTTCGCTCGTGTTGGGGTTCATAAAGATAAAACACTTAAAGAGTTACTTATTTCTGGTTTTGGTATTGATGGACTTTTAAATCTTATAAACAAGTTACGTGGTAAACCACCTTATACAAAAGAACCGGCACTTGCACTGCCTGTTGTTGCAATCTTTCGTGGTACGGTAGATACTTTTTTAGATGCAATTGTAATTTTGGGAGCTGGTATTTTGGTGTTGATATATCTTGTTGCAGATGTTACAGGTTGGAGTCTTGATGTAACTGCTATTGATGCACTGCTCTATAAGAACTTCTTTTGGTGGGGGCTTGACCTTGTTGCCGATGGACTTGTACTTATCTATGTTGCTGGCTCATGGTATCTTTTAGCTACGCTTATTACTGGGCAAAAGCTCTTTATGGAAAATGTTGCGCGTGCAGCCTTGATGCTTGAGCTCCTTGTTTCATGGATGGTATGGTCGCACCACCTTCTTGGTGATCAGGGACAGCCTGAGATGATGAAACTTATCTCTGGTGAGATGGTTACAGCGTTTGAGCTGCTCACGCAGGGGCTTGCACTCTTTATTACACTTGTTACATTATGGAAGGCGCGTCCGTTAAAAATGACAATGGAGCTAAAGTATCTTCTTGGTGGACTCGTTGGTTTTGGTTTGGCCGTTCCTGCTGCTATTATTCAAGCAGATATGGGTATGAACCGTGTTTTACATAATACACAGTGGATCATCGGTGCTCACGTACATATTGCCTTGATTGTTGGGCTTTATATGACACTCTATTCTGCTGTATATGTTCTATGGCCACTTGTTACGAACAATACGAAGCTCTATTCACATAAACTTTCCAATGCTCACTATTGGCTACACCTTATTGGAGGTATCGGTATGGGTGCATTTATGGGAATGGCAGGACTTGATGGTATGCTGCGTCGTCACCTATATGTTGATGGACAGTTCAATCCAGATATGATCTTTGCAGCTATCTGTGGAAGTATGCTGCTTGTTGCATGGTTCTTATTCCTTTCTAATGTTGTCATGAGTGTTGGTATCAAAGGTTTAATAGGAATCTTTTTACCTGCAAAAGATCAAACTGCTTCATATGGTATAGAAGAAGAGATCAAACCTGCAGATGATCCTGCATTTGCAAACTAAATTTCATAAGAGTCTAGAATCCTAGACTCTTAATCAGAAGGAAAAGTAAGTTGATAAACTTAAAAAGAGTTGCAAACGAGATAAAGAGTGTTGGTCTTTATGATTTGGTTTTGCAAGATGTGCAGCGTATCTTTGGTAGAAATCGCGTGAGCGAGGAAGAGATACTTGATGCTATTTCAAAACATCCACAGCTTTTAGATGACTATATGCAGACAACAGTCGAGTATAATCTTAGTAATATTCATATCAGAGACATTAATATTGATGATTTAAAAGATGAGTGCAAGTCAAAAGCAAAAGTAGTTAATGAAAACTTGGCTCTCTTGCGTGAGCTTGAAAAATATACTCTTGATTTTGAGCAGAGTGCTACACTTGTTATCATCTTTTCAATCGAATTTTTTGTTCTTTTTTCTGTTCAGTATTTTATAGTGCTTCTTAATCTAAAAGATTGGCAATGGTGGATATATGGACTTTTTGCCTCCTCTGTTGCTGTTGCGTACTGGTATGGAAAAAAGCAAAGCAGACTCTATGCAAAAAACAAGAAAATATATGATGAGAAGTATGTACAAACACAGCAGCTTTTAAATGAGTTAGAAAAAGAGGGATGCATTACAAAAGAGGAACTTTTAATAGATGAGTGTGAAGAACATGTCTAAAAAGATTATACTTGAGTATCGTTGGGATAAAGAGACTTTTTTACAAGCAAGCAAGGCAATATATGACTTTCATATGAAACACTCTCCTAAAAGGTTTTTAGGATGGTTCTTTATTGCACTCACACAGTTTGGTGTTGTTGGAGCACTTAAAAAGGATGTATATGGCCTTTTGATTGTCTCTACTCTTTTGGTTGTCTATTGGTATGCTTTACGATGGCCACTTCGAAAAGTGATGTTACTGCGTAGTTTTGATAGTTCAGAGATTAAAGATCACCTCTTTCATATTGAGATAGATGATAGAGGAGTGAATATAGATGAAGCTACGCTTCTTTGGAATGATATACAAGAGCTTATTGCTTTATGTGATGGTTTTTTACTCTACCAAGGGGATGCATTTTTATTTTTTCCAAAGAGTGCCTTTCATTCACAAAAAGATAGAGAGACTTTTATCTCTTATGTCAAAGAACACGATATATTTTACAAAGAGGAGTGTTAATGGCATATGTATATATAGGTATCATCATACTTTTCTTAGCAGGAATCATAGCAGTTGCAATGACGATGGATAAAGAAGATGTAGAGGAGTAAAAAAGGATAATGCTTATTTTTTATCCATATTTTTAGTCTTAAATTTATTCAAACGCTGTATAATCTGCCTTATATTTAACCAAATAGAGGCATTATATGAGCGAGACACCATTAGAGAGTTTTATTCACCACAAAGCAGAGACAGGTATGCAGTGTGGTTCTTATTCTATCGATATTCCACCACTTAAAGAGGGAGAACAGTACCGTTTTCACTTTGATGCTGTTGCTTGTGTTGGGTGTCGCTGTTGTGAAGTGGCATGTAATGAACAAAACAATAACCCAGCAGATATCAAATGGCGTCGTGTTGGTGAGATGGAGGGAGGCGAGTTTCCTGCCTTTACGCCGCTGTTAAACTCTATGAGCTGTAACCACTGTATAGATCCTGAGTGTATGAAAGGGTGTCCTACAAACTCTTACATCAAGCTTGACAATGGAATAGTCTTTCATGATGATGATGTCTGTATCGGGTGTCAGTACTGTACATGGAACTGTCCTTACCAAGTACCTGTGTTTCATGAAGAGCGTCATATCGTTACCAAGTGTCATATGTGTCATGAACGTCTTGATGAAGGGCAAAGCCCAGCTTGTGTTCAGGCTTGTCCTGCAGGTGCTATTGAGATAGAAGTAGTGAATGTTGAGGAGTGGTTAAATCGTGATATCGATGAGCAGGCAAATATGCCTTTTTTACCAGATGCTCGCATCACAAACTCTACAACACGTTACACATTGCCTGAAAATATGCCCCAAAATATGAAAGAAGTAGATGAACATATCTTAAAACCGGCACACTCTGAGATACCACTTGTCTTTATGACAGTGCTCACGCAGCTCTCTTTGGGTGGTTTTTTAGCACTCTTTTTGGGTGATGTTATGAGTCTCTTTGGTTTTGAGAGTACAAACTGGATAATGGCACTTTTGGTTCTTTTACCAGCTGCTATTGGTCTACCACTCTCAGCACTGCATCTTGGTCGCCCGTTTTTGGCAATGACAGCGATGAAAAATATCAAAACATCGTGGCTCTCACGTGAGGCTTTGGCACTTGGTGTTTTTACAGGGTTGATGTCTTTGGTAGTGGTACTGTATCTTATTGATGCACCTCACGCAGTCCGTTTATTGCTTGAGGCTATTACATTGGCAACAGGTATCTATGGTATCTATGCGCAGAGTATGATCTACCGCATAAAAGCGCGTCCTTCATGGAACAGAGTCACAACAAACCTGAAATTTTTTGGAGTTGCATACATTGGTGCATTTTTAGTGGCATTTATCAGTAGTCTCTCTTCCATTCATGAGGCTATCATTCCACTTACTACACTTGGGATGCTTGGTGGTGTTGCACAGCTTTTCTTCTCTTATGAAGATATACGCACACTTGATGCAAAAGAGAATGAGTATCAACTCCAACGTACAAAACGACTTTTAAATGAGAACTTTGCAAAAGTAAAAAAAGTGCGTTTTATAACGCTGCTTATTGGAGCAATTTTGCTACCATTGTTAACACTTGTTTTTGCAAGTGCTTCGTACATGG
>Ga0256828_1001261_pt1 | contig 15956 bp, 12 predicted proteins | sample CV88metaG_FD_185993 | JGI IMG/M metagenome (GOLD analysis project Ga0256828, IMG submission 185993) | Hydrothermal vent microbial communities from East Pacific Rise, Pacific Ocean - CV88 | ecosystem: Environmental > Aquatic > Marine > Hydrothermal vents | place: Pacific Ocean: East Pacific Rise...
TATTTCTAAAATCATTTGGAACAACTCGTGAATCATAATCAGAACCTATATTCCATAGTAAAAAGACAATAATATGATATTTTAATACTCTCAATAGATATATAAACATTTTTAAAAAAGAAGTTTTGCTGTCTAACTCTTCTAATTTCAATGTTGCATACCACGATGCAATAAACCCTAACAAAACATAAAGTGCTATTGTAGCGACGAAAACTAGCTCACCACCCATGTCTATACTGCCCTGAAAAAAAAGAAACCTATCAAAGACTCCCGTCTCCATAGGTCTTTGGTAGATAGATAAAATGACTATTGTCCCCAATATAATCTGTGGTATCAACATCCATGGTCCAAGAAAAAATTTAACAGCACTCAATTTATTTGATTTTATATCTTGTTCATTTAATACAATTTTATACAAATAACACTTGGTAACCAAAATAAATAAAATTATCATCAATATTATTTCTAAAATATTTATAATCATGGAAAAATAGTCAAATGTATCTGGAACTGCATATGTATCTATTGAGGGAGTTATCATTAATAATGCTATTAGAGATACTCCAGAAAGAAAAATCTTTTTAAATGAGCAAATTTTTCTATTTGTCTTATCTCCCATGATTATATTCTCTCATTCTCATATGAATTCAATAAATCCATACTCCAAAAAAACTCTATCCACCCTTGAGGTTCTTTCACATACCAAGTAGGCTTTATACAAGCAGTTTTTTTATAAAAAAGTGAGGCTGTTAGAAAAGTCACGTGAGGGTACTTTACATTTAATACTTTTAACACTTCTACTAAAGTATCACCACTATCTACAATGTCATCTACAATAAGTACTTGTTTGGCTGATTTTAAATCTGGTATATTAAAGACCTCAACACTTTTTAACTTCCGTGTATCATCATAGCCTATGGTATTAATCGCATAGACTTCACGTAAATCGTAATACTCCCCCAACATCTGAGCCATGCTTAGTCCTCCTCTTGCTATGCCTAGTATGGCATCGAAGGGTTGGTCTATTTTTTCTGTGAGGGTTTTCAAGTCTTGTTTAAATTCTTCGTAGGGGTAGTATATTTTTATCATCATCTCTCATTTTGAAGTGTTCGATTGTATCGAACCTACGTATATACTTTTAACTCATTATAAAGACTGTCTCTCTCTACAGGCGTAAACCCAGAGTTTTTAATGAGTGCTATGAAGTCATCTAGTTCCATACCATTGGCACTTTTGGCACCTGCTGCGGATTGGATAGCCTCTTTTTCTATGGTACCATCTAAGTCGTTGGCTCCAAACTCTTGGGCGATGAGGGCTAAATTGATTGTTGATGTTGCCCAGTAGGCTTTAATATTAGGAATATTATCTAACAATATTCTAGCAATAGCATAGGTTTTAAGTACTTCTTGCCCAGAGGGGAAGTGACAGTTTTTCAGGTAGTTATTCTCTTTTTGATACACCAAAGGAATAAAGGCATTAAAGCCACCCGTTTTGTCTTGTAAGTCTCTAAGTCTTAGCATATGGTCTATACGATGTGCACGTGTCTCTACATGTCCAAAAAGCATCGTAGCATTAGACTCTTTACCTCTATTATGCCATTTTTCGTGTATCTCTAACCATTGCTCTGAAGTCACTTTACCTTTACACAAATATTCTCTAACTTTTTCATCAAAGATTTCTGCTCCACCACCAGGCATAGAGTCTACACCATTTTCTATCATCATGTCTATGACATCATCATATGAGTGCCCATACTCACGGGTGATGAAGTCTATTTCAGCTGCGGTCATAGACTTGATGTGTACTTCAGGGAATTTTGCACGTATTTTTCTAAAAGCTCCCATGTACCACTCTACCCCATCTTTAGGGTTGTGTGCAGAAACAATGTGTAGTTCTTTCGCACCCTTTTCTATGGAATTTGTAGCAATCTCCAAAATCTGTTCATGGGTTAACGTGTATTGGTTTGGGTTTTTACGGGTCGCAGAGTAAGCACAGAACTTACAAACATCTGCACAGACATTGGTAGGGTTGATGTGACGGTTGATGTTGAAGTAAGATTTTTTACCATGTTTTTCTTTTCGTATTTCATCTGCAAGTTCACCTAGAGTATAAAGGTCTAAGTTATAGAGTGCTTCACCCTCTTTTTGGCTCAGTCTTACTCTGTTGCGTACTTTCTCTACTAAATCCATCTATTTTTGTCCATCATTAGTTATTTTCGCTATTATATCAATAATTGATTAGGAGTTACTAAGTGGAGAAAGTAAAAGCACAAATCGAAGAACTTTTGTATGAGAATGCAGCCGATTTCGAGATAGCAAAAGTACTAAAACAAGAGATAAAAACCTATTTTGATACACTTGAAGACACCTTTTCCACTTCAGGAGGAAAAGACTTTCTTGTGAAGCATACTAAAAAAATAGACAGCATTTTAAAACTCATTTTTAAAGTTGCCCAGCGTGAAATGTTTGGTGACTATGCACCTATGACCAACTCCATTCCTCTGGCACTTGTGGCACTGGGCTCTTACGGAAGAGAGCAACTCTGTGTCTACTCTGACATTGACCTGATGATAGTCTACAAGGAAATCCCAGGGTACAACACTAAAGAGATGATAGAAAAAATTCTCTATATTTTATGGGATACAGGACTCAAACTAGGACACCGTGTACATACAGTAGAAGAGCTTTTTGATGTCTCTCAAACAGATATCACCATAAAAACAGCACTTATAGAATCTCGGTTTATAGAAGGTTCACACTTTATATGGACTGAGACACAAAATGCCATTGGTCAGATACGCCATGAGGATATCAAGGGATTTATCAATGCAAAACTAAAAGAACAAGCCTATAAACATCATAAATATCCACTCACCATGGAACCTAATCTCAAAGATGGTGTAGGTGGTTTTCGTGATGCAAACTTAGTCTACTGGATAGGGAAAATACTTTATAATACAGACAATATCAAATCATTACCCTATGATATAATTGATGACAAAGAATATAAAGATTTTCGTGTAGCTTTAGAGTTTTTATTTCGTGTACGTTCTGCTTTACATTTGGCTACAGGAAAGAAAGAAGATAAATTACGACTTGACCTCATCCCCAAAGTTTCTGAATTGTTGGGCTATGAACAGAGTAAACTCGGACATATGAAATTTGCAAAAAAAGTAACTTCATCTTTAAAGTCAATAAGACTTTATTGCATGGTATGGCTTGAAGTACTTACACACGACTACAAAACTGAAGATACATCAAAAAATTATATATACCCTAAGCAAAAAACAAAAACACTGAATGAAATTCTTTTACAGTTAGGCAACAAAGCTTCTAGCTCTTTCACCCCTCATCCAACACTTTTAAAACAACTTATTCATACACCTAAACCCGAACGTCTCGATGCAAAAATGTATGAAAATATTCGAAATATTTTTTATCGTCCCCATTGCTATTCTGTCTTAAGTACACTCTCATATGCAAAGCTGTTAAAATATACCATTCCTCCTATCAAAAAAATAGTTGATTTACCACAATTTGACGGCTATCATCAATATGCTGTAGACATTCACTCTTTGAAGTGTGTCTACCACCTAGAGCATATTGATGATACCTTTATACTTGATTTATGGAAAAGTCTTACAGATGATGAACAAGCTATGCTTAAAGTGGTTGTATTTTTGCATGACGCTGGTAAAGGGCGTAAGCGTGACCATCACTATGTAGGTGCATCACTCTTTAAGATATTTGCACATAAGATACATATAGAAAATTCGTTGATTCAACTGGGTGAGAAACTTATTACTTACCATACACTTATGTCCAAAGTGGCTCAGCGTGAAGACCTACATAATGAAAAAGTCATTTTAGGGTTTACTTCTCATTTCCCTACTAAAAAAATGTTAGATATGATTTATATACTCACCTATGCAGATATGTCTGGAGTAGGTAATGATGTCTATAACTCATTTTCTGCAAAACTCATCCGTACCTTATATAAACAATCTATTGAAGTATTAGGAGAAACAAAATTACTTGATGAAGCAGCTAAACGTGCTACAAAAGAAGCTTCTCTTCAACGCAATAAAGATTTTTTATCACTTAAAAAATCTGAACAAAAAAAGATTCTTCAAATGCCATCAAATTTACTTTTTTTACGTTACAAACCACAACGTATTATCAATATCTCAAAAAAAGCATTTGAAACTAAAAATTATACATTCCACATTTCTAACCATGAATACCTCACTATTGAAATTATCCGTGCTGACAATTTCAATTTAAGTTACTTACTCTCTAAACTAAGTAATCTAGACATTGTCAATATGGATATTTGTAAACTTTTCAATGAACTCAAATATTTTAAAATAGATTTTGCACAAAAAGTAGATGAAGATGAAATAGGTTTTATAGAAGAATTTATTCATCATTCATTTAAAGATTTACAAGAACGTATTGCATATATTCCAACCATACATGCAGAAGATATTGATGTAGATTGTGAACATTCTAAAAGCTATGCCATTATGCATCTTAAAAGCAAAAACCAAAAAGGTTTACTTGCCCATGTTATTGAAATGTTTGATGATATGGATATAGAGATTGTCACTGCTAAAGTGCATACACTTAAAAACCGTGTCAGAGATATGTTTCTCATCGAAAAGAATGGAAACTTTTGTCATAATACAGACAAAATTATAGAAAAATTAACAGGTGGAAAATAGATATGTGTGGAATCGTAGGGTATTTGGGGAATGAAGAGAAAAAAGAAATCTTACTTGATGGACTTCAAGAGCTAGAGTACCGTGGGTATGATTCTGCGGGTATTGCTGTTATTGAGGGTGCAAAACTTAACCAATTTAAGGCTATTGGTAAACTTGAAAACCTTAGAGAAAAAACGAAGTCTTACCACACAGAAGGTTTTGGTATCAGTATCGGGCATACACGCTGGGCAACACATGGTAAACCTACAGAACTTAATGCACACCCACACCTAGGTGCATACAGCTACGTAGTACATAATGGTATCATAGAAAACTACCAAGAGCTTAAAGTTGAACTACAAAACGATGGTGTTACTTTTTTAAGTCAAACTGACACAGAGACTATCGTCCACCTTTTTGAAAAACAACATAAAACAAACAAAGACGTTTTTGGTGCATTTGAAGAGACTATTAACAGACTTGATGGTGCCTATGCTACCCTACTCATCACTGAAGCAGATACTGAGACCATCTACTTCGCTAAAAATGGTTCTCCTATGCTTATAGGGTTCAATGGAGATGATGTTTATTTTGCCTCTTCAGATACCCCTATCATCGGTAAGGCTACAGAAGTTTACTACTTAGAAGATGGTGACTATGGTTATGCCAAACAAGGTGAACTTAAACTCTTTGATGCAAACGGAGAAAAAAGCTTTACTAAGCAAACCCTTACTGCAGACAAAATCTCTGCACAAAAAGATGGCTACCGTTTCTTTATGGAAAAAGAGATCTATGAGCAGAGCCGTGTCATGGGTGAGACTATGATGGGTCGTGTACTAGATGAGAGTATAGACTTTGACGAGATAGACAATGCACTGTTTGACGGTATCAAAGCCATCAAAATCTGTGCCTGTGGTACAAGCTACCACTCTGCCCTCACCTCTGCCTACCTTTTTGAACGTATCGCCAAAGTAAGATGTGACATAGAGATAGCCTCAGAGTTTAGATACAAAGAGCCACTGCTTACTGATGATACCCTCTTCATCACCATCAGCCAAAGTGGAGAAACAGCAGACACTCTAGAAGCTCTCAAGATGGCAAAACGTGCAGGACTCAAAAGCCTTAGCATCTGTAATGTAGACAACTCTTCCATCGTGCGTGAGAGTGATGCAGCCATCCTCACACGTGCAGGCATAGAAAAAGGGGTAGCAAGTACCAAAGCTTTTGCCACACAAACCATGGTACTTTGGATGCTGGCACTCTACATGGGGCAAGAGAGAGGGACGGTTAGTAAAGAGCTCATCAAAACTGAGATAGAGGCGATGCTTCACACCCCTAAAGCACTCATAGTGACCGATGAACTCCATGCTAAACTTCACCGTCTAAGTAAGCGTTACTTACATGGACATGGTTTCTTCTTTATCGGGCGTGACATCTTCTTCCCACTTGCATTAGAAGGCGCATTGAAACTCAAAGAGATTTCATACCTCCACGCAGAAGGTTACCCAGCAGGAGAGATGAAACATGGACCTATCGCCCTAGCAGACTCTGAACTCTTTACTATTGCACTTATGCCAAAGACGATGCACTACGACAAGATAAAGTCAAACGTAGAAGAGCTTAGTGCCAGAGATGCCACCATCTTAGCCATCAGCCCAGAGCCATTTGACTTAGCAGATGACTTCATACAAACCAAATACAGCTCTCACCCTATGGTGGAGTTCTTTGAGATGATGGTGGTTACTCAATTGTTAGCTCTTGAAATTTCTGTTAGGCTTGGGAATGATGTAGATATGCCTAGGAACTTGGCTAAGAGTGTTACGGTGGAGTAGAAATTGGAAGCTGCAAGTTTCAAAAAAGTATTACATAGAATTATTCCATTTTTTATTGGTTTATTAAATGGTTATCTATTTATGGTTTTACTTGGAATAATAGCTTCTTATACAATCTTTATTACAATATGGTTAGTCAATATATATAAAGAACATAATCTAAGTTGGCTTTATCCTTTTACTGATGTAGCTCTTAATATAATTCAACTAACATTCACATTATTTTTAGTACTATCAATAACCAAATTTTTATATTATAAAACAGTGAGAGAAAATGGAAAGAGAACTATTATTACTAGTACAATAGGTCTTCTAGTTCTTCCTTTTCTTTTTTATATTCTACCCACAATATTTTCTACTTTTAGACACTATGGATTATCTCATAATTTAATTATTGCTTTATCTTTTATAGTCATACCAATTTTTATAAATTCATATATTTTAAAACGATTTTTTAAACAAAAGATGTAGGTCGGGTTGCCCTCATCCCGACAATGATTTGCATGAAATAAAAATACAAACCCACAAAATAAAAATTGTATGATAAAAATCTAAATATATCTGATGTTTGTATTGATGTCGGGGTAAGGGTACCCCGACCTACGGATTATTTTGAAACCACTCTTCACACAAGGCAGTATAGATAACTTTATAAGCTTCAAACTTATCTCTATAAAATACACCTCCAAAATATCGATGTAACATTAAAGACTCTTCTTTTCTCTCTAATTTAAACTCTATGCTCAATGCTGCCAAGTCAAAATAACAATCATTCACGCTTGCATATTCAAAATCAAGTAATATAGGCTTATTTTCTTTCCATAAAATATTCATAGGATTCAAATCATTATGAGATACCACAAAGTCTTTTGGAAAATTTTCAATAATTTCTAATGCGTCAATTATCTCTTTATCTCTTCTTTTCACTAAATCTTTTACTTTGACCATATCTTTTTCTATAAATACATTATCATGTAATACCGATACCGTATCTACAAGCATATACAAGGAAAATAAATCTAACTTTTTTTCATGTACACCCTCTATATACTCCATAACCATATATCCATCTTTTAAATTTAATACCAAGGGTTGAGGAGCAATACCTGCAAGGTATGCTTGTTTCTGTATAAAAAATTCTTCTTCTCTGTTCGTCTCATTTTTAGTGAAAGAACGGACAATATACTTCACACCATCAGCCACTACCAAATAGTTCTCATTACAATACCCTTGATGTTCCAAATGCTCACATGAGTCTATTTGTTTATCGACAAAAAAAGGATGGGTTTTGAGTAAGTTTATCATTGCATTACGAGGGTATGGTTTTGCATCTTGTAGACATGGTTGGCTATGCATTCGCAGTCTTCTACTTCATGGGTGACCATGATGGTGTGTAGCTTGTGTTCTACAGTTATCTTTTTGACTAAGTCTAACATCTCTAAGCGTGTGGCTTCATCTAGTCCGGTAAAGGGTTCATCTAGTAGTAAGATTCGCTCTCTTCGTATGAGTACACGAGCCAGAGCTACACGCTGTTGCTGTCCACCTGAGAGCTCGGAGGCTAGTTTGTGTTCGTGGGCTTCTAATCCTACCTCTTTAAGAATAGCTTGGACTTTCTCTACTTCTTCAATGCTGTCTTTAAGGGCTTTGTTTACCCCTAGTAAGATGTTCTTTTGTACAGTGAGGTGTTCAAAGAGGTTATGACTTTGAAAAAGTATGGTGATGGGACGTTTTTCTACGCTTAGCCCTAAGAGTTCTTTCTCATTTAACTTTACTGAACCAGAACTAGGTTCTATGAACCCTGCTACGATGTCAAGTAAAGTAGACTTACCTGAACCACTCTGCCCTAGTATGGCTACTATCTCAGAGGGTTGTACTTCTAGGTCATAGGTGTAGGTATCGTTGGCATTTTTGTATTGGTATTGTAAATCTTTTATACTAAGCAATTATTTCTCCGTAGGGTGCGTTTGCCAACGCACCTTTAAATACAAACTTCATAGAGCCTTTCGGCAACATTTTTATATTATACATATTTTATCACATGGTGCGTTGGCAAACGCACCCTACGACTTCTCTTTAAAAACTCTTGGTAATGCAATAAAAACTGACAAAACCAAAACTAACAATACCAATGCCACCCCAGCTGCATCCGTAGTTCTATACGACCCCATCAACTGATACAAATACCAAGGCAAGGTACTAAACTCATCAGACCCAAAGAGTGCTATGATACCTAAATCTCCTAGAGAAAAACAAAACGCCAAGGCAAAGACATAACCAAGAGAGGACTTGATGTAGGGGTACTCCACATAAATCCATCTTTGCACTTTACTTAGACCTAAAGAAAAAGCTAACTTGTCATACCTCTGTGCTGTTTTATGCATAGCAGGGGTGAGTACAGACAGAGCAAAAGGAAGTGACATCAAAACATTGGCAGTCAAAAGTGCCGCGGTAGCCCAGACTATTTCTGAGCCATCATACTTCTGATACATCAAAAAGAACCCTAAGCCCAATACGAGAGAAGGAATAGCCAAATACAGATTACCAGAGAAAGCAATCAAGCCATCTAAAACTTTAGCAAAAGGTCTGTTAGCCAAACGTGTAGGCAGGGTAAAGTTTCGTCTTGCATTACTTAAAAATAGTGCGATAATAACGGTTAAAATACTCGATACCGTTGCTAGTGACAGTGAAGTAATCAATGACTTGATAAACAGTGGTTCTTTCAGTATACGCCCAAAGTCTGCTCCTAACCCATCTAGGAAAATGACGATGAGTGGTAAAACAAAAAAGAGGGTAAAGAGTCCGATAATAAACCACTGAACTACACGTAAGACTTTAGGCTCTTTCCATGGGATACATGTATGACTTGTCTTAAGGTTAGCAAGACCTGTTCTGAAACTAGAAGAGAGTACCACAAGCACAGCTGAGATACTGAGCTGTATCAGTGCGAGTTTGAGTGCCAACCCTATGTCAAAGTCTAGTTTTACGGCTTCGTAGATGGCAACTTCTAAGGTATTATAGCTTGGGCTACCTCCTAAGAGAAGTACCACGGCAAAAGATGTAAAACAGAGTAGGAAAATCGTAGAACCTATACTAAGTAGTGTAGACTTTAGTGCTGGATATTCTACATACAAAAAACGTTCTAACACAGAAAAGTTTAGACTCTTGGAAAGTTTGTATTTTTCTTTAGGGATAGACTCAAAACTATGAAGCAGTGCCCTTGATGCAAAAGAAGCATTGAGGTAGACATGCGCTAAAAGTATGCCTCCTAGACCATAGAGGTATGCACCAAAAGAGGTATCAAAAAGAAAAAGGCTAAGTTGATTAAGATAGCCACTTCGTCCAAAGATACCTATAAGTCCAAAGACTACAATGAGTGTGGGTAAAACTAAAGAAGAAGAGAAGAGCGCTACAAGTAACCCTCTACCCCTAAAGTGACTCTGATGTGCCAATGCCCATGCGAGAAGTACCCCCACTAGTAGTGAAAGTATGGTTGATAAAAAGGCTTGGTAGAGTGTGAATTTGAGTAATCCATAAATGCGACTGTCTAACTCGGAAAACAAGTTTCCATCTTGTGAAGTGTAAAGGGTAAAAAAGAGTAAAAAGGCAAAGCCTAACAAAGTGAACGAAATAAAAGTACCCGGTAACACTGCACTTTTAAATCGGGCCAATCCTTTTAACATGTTTACTTCTGTATAGCGTCAAGCCACTCATTAATGATGGCTTTTCTTTGGACTTCTACTATTTTACCATCCATGAGCATCATCTTTTCTGGTCTATACAAAGACGTAAAAGCCTTAGGTAACTTTGCACCCTTTACCACAGGGTACGCCCAGTTTGCTGTAGGGATGATGTCTGCAAAAGTTTTGGTATGTATAAAAGCTAAAAATGCTTTAGCTAAGGCTTGTTGTTTCGAGCTTTTGAGTACAGCTGCCACTTCTATCTGCCCATAATGTCCCTCTTTAAAGGCTGCTGCTTTAATGTTGGTTTTGTTCTCTTCTACCATGTGGTAGGCTGGTGAAGTGGTGTAGCTTAGTACCATATCTGCTTCACCTTTTAAAAAGAGTCCATAGGCTTCTGACCAGCCTTTGGTAATGGTGAGTATATGTGGAGCCAAACGCTTCCAGTAGTCCCCTGCTTTATCACCATACACAGACTTTACCCATAGGAGTAACCCTAGACCTGCTGTAGAAGAACGAGGGTCTTGTATGACGATTTTGAAGTGCTTAGGCATAGAGGCTAATGCTTCAAAAGAGTCTGGTACATTTTTCACTCTATTCTCATCATAGACAAAAGCAAAAAAGCTGTAATCAAAGGGAGTGAAAGTATCATCATTGTAAGGAGCTGGTAATTCTAACTTGGACGTGTTGAGTTCATGTGGCACAAAAAGCCCTGTCTTTTTAGCCACTTGTGCAATGCTCGTATCTAGTCCTAAAAGTATGTCTGCTTTGGTCTTTTTGCCTTCAAGTTGTATTTTACGTAAAGCACCTATAGAGCTGGAGAGTCCTACAAATTTAAGTGTCACATGATGCTCTTTTTCAAAAGCCTTTTTTATCTTAGGGGCTGGTCCCCATGAAGCTGAAAAAGCATCATAAGTGTAGATGGTAAGTATGGGTTTTTCTGTAGCAAGTACAGTAAAGGTGAGTAGTAAAAAAAGGTATAGTGTTTTCATCATAAAAAGATTATACCCCTAATTTACCCTGTCTATTATTACCCACAAATTTTAAGACAAAAATGGAGTCTGGAATTTCTGTAAACACAGAAAACATCTCTTTTTCCAAAAGTGACATAATAACTTTGTAGTCACCATGTATCTGTGTGCTAAGTTCATTACGTACCACTTCAACAGAAGACTCTTTCTCTAATGCTGAAATAAATGCCAAGATAGGTGCCTCAAACTCCTTTTGAAGCGGGTACATACTGATATCTACAGAGATTTCCATATACTCTCCTAGAAGTCGTAAGAGACAGTCAGTCCAAATGTTCTAGGAGCACCTAACTGTGTATAAAGTTCTGTTTCATATCCATTACCTGGATTGTTTCCAAAGCTTCCAAATCCACGTGTAGTGTACTCAGTATCTGCAATGTTTCTTGCCCAAAGTACCGCTGACCAAGAGCCATTTGTATACTCCAAACTAGAGTTAACCAGTGTGTAGGCATCTGATTTTTCATTATGTCTATTAGAGAAGTAGTAAGAATCTTTTCCTTCAACATTTGTTTTGAAAATAAACCCATCTCCAAATGTTACATCAAAACCAATACTGTATTGATATTCAGGAGATTGTGCTGGTGCTCTACCTGTCATATCAAGTGCTGATGGGTTAGGATCTACATACTCATCAAATTCAGCTTTAAGCAAACCAATATTAGAGTAAATATGTAAACTCTCTGTAGGGTACCAATCGAGTTGAGACTCTAATCCATAGTAAGTACCTTCTGCTGCATTTGCCAAGTAACCTACATACTTTGTACTACCATCTTCACGGACAATCACCACAGAACTTTTAACCTGTTGGTCTTTTCTTTTTCCATAAAAAATATTGAAACGACTTACCAGTGTTTTTTCAAAATAACTTGTATTAACCCCAAGCTCCAAGTTCCAAAGATTTTCTGTTTTATATTCTCTTGCAGCTGGCATCAATGAGTTATCTGCATTTACACCTCCTGGTTTATATCCTTTAGAGAGGTATGCATAATAAAGTCTTTCAGGAGCATCTTGATAATTAAACCCAAACTTTCCACCTACAAGAACTTCATCAGTATCTATGTTTGCTGCATCTGAATCTGTATATGTGGCTTCCCATGCTTCAACTCTAAGCCCTGTAACCATCGTCAATTTATCATTGATATCAGAATCAAGTTGTCCATAGATTGCTTTATTGGTTGTTTCATAAAGACTGGTGTATGGTGTATCAAGATAAGTATAGTTACGTGTTAAATCTTCACTATAATCTTTATAGTACAGACCCACTGTCCAATCTGTACTTCCTCCAAATATACGTCCACTACTGTCAGAGACAAGACGTACATCAATATCTGTCTGTTTTCTATCTCTTAAATACTCGTCAAAAGAGCTATATGGGTAGAGACTCTCATCAAACTCACCTACATAAGACCAATCTTCATCATAGGAGTATGTCACATCTGATTGACTATGTGTCACTTTTGAAATAAGATGCATATCATTATTTATTTGATAGTTAGACTTAATAGCAAATGCATCTGTTTTTTGTGCATCAGTTCCTGGTTCATCAGCATGGGATACTCTAGAGTTATCAAAAGTAAAAGCATCATAACCATTATCTATATCTAAATGGATAAAATTAAAATCAATCGTGTGATTGTCAGCAGCATACCAACGTAGATGTGCTTTGGCAGTAAGTTCATCTATATTTTGTGTGTCATCACGACCAAGATAACTGTTTTCCATAAAACCATCAGATGTGTTTTTATATAAAGAGACTCTGGCTTCCAAAGTATCTTTCACCAGTGGACCACTCAGTGCTACACCATAGGCTTTTGTATTATAATTTCCCATAGTAGCTTCTAAATGACCAGATAACTCCTCTGTTGGCTCATTACTTTGTATATTGACTACACCTGCCATGCCACTTCCACCAAATGTTGTACCTTGTGGCCCTTTGAGTACCTCTATTTGCTTTAAATCAAACAGTGTAACTCCCAGTGCAGATTGTGAGAAATCTATACCATCAATATTGATACCCACAGAAGGGTTTACAGGTGTCTCAAATTGGCTACGTTCACCAATACCACGTATTTGTATATAGTGTGCACGTGATGCTCCTGAAGTAAAGTTTACGTTAGGTATTTGACCAACTACCTCTTCAAAAGAGACTGTTGTCTTATCATAAACACCTTCTTCCCCAATAATTGAGACAGATGTTGTAGTTTCTGAAAGTTTCTTTTCCCTAAAATCAGAACTTACTACGATTGGATCGAGTGTTACTTCCTCTGCGAAAGTTGGTATTGTCACTAGTGCAGAAGATGCAAGTATTGAAAGTGTTAAAATTTTTGATGTCATGTTTATTCCCTTAAATAAAATAAGAGAAAAGAAGTGTATAAAACGTAGTATAAACTAAGTATACAATTCTCTTCCCTACGCTGGTATTATCCAGTTCAAGTTCCACGGATTTTATATCTCAGCTATATTTAAATAGCACTCCGAGAGATTGATATTTAAGTTATACAAAAAAATTGTTTGGATTATCCTTAAATAGGAGTGTTTCACTCCTATTTAAGGTTTCGCTGGAATAAATGACATAATATCACCCATTATAACAGGGGTCCATACAGGTTTACTATTTACATTACGAATATTAGTTCCTACTGATATTTCTACTGCATTTGAAAAACCATCTTTATCTAAGTCTTGCTGTGCATCATTTGGATTCAGTGGATTGAGCCCATTTGCTGTTTCTAAAGTATCAGATATCCCATCATTATCATCATCCGTATCTGCATTATTGCCTATACCATCATGGTCTGTATCTACACTTTCATTTGGATCAAGAGGAAAAGCATCGTCATCATTATTTACACCATCACTATCTATATCAGGATTTTGCTCAAGTTTTAATACACTATGTACTCCATTATAAATTGTTGTTAAAAATATATTACCTAAATTATCACAAGTTAATCCTCCTGTATTCATTGCATATCTTACATCAGGGCTCCAATAATCTAAAAACTCTCCATTTGCACTAAATTTTTGTATCTTGTACTCTGATTTTAAGTTTGAAACATATACATTACTATATGAATCTACAGTTATTCCTTTAAGATAAGAATTTTTCTGATCTCCATATAATCCCCAACTTGTTATTTTATCTCCCGATAAATTAAATTTAGTCACACGAGGATTATTATCATGATCATCCAATGTATGTAGTACATAAATATAGTTCTTTTTTTTATCTATGGCTATATCAAACATATAATACATCTCCCAACTTGTAATAAACTCTCCATTTTCATTGAATTTCTGTATTCTATCATTACCCATATCTGCTGCATATACATTGTCATCAGCATCTATAGCAATTCCATATATTCTCAAAAATTGTCCATTTTCATCACCATATCCATGATAGCCCCATGTACGTATGAATTTACCTGTAGATGTAAACTTTTTAATACATGAATTTCTACTGTCGGCTATATATACATTACCATGACTATCAGTATCGATAGCCATGGGCTGAAAATCTAATTCATCTTTTTTTCCAGGTCTTCCCCATTCTTTTATAAATGTTCCACTTTTAGAAAACATTTGTATACGACTATTACTTGTATCTGCTACATATATATAATTTGATGTAGTAACAATATCATGAGCATAAGAAAACTCTCCTTTCCCAATAGTCCTTGACCCCCAAGTTGCTATATGTATCTTTTTTGAACTAAACTTACTTATAGCTGTTCTATCATTAATAACATAAAGATTATTATCAGCATCAGTTGTTAATCCATCTACAAAAGTAAAATCATATGGACCACCCCCATTCGCACCTAAACTATCAATTAAATTTCCACTACTATTATATTGCTGAATAAGGCTGCGTCCTCTATATACATAGACATTTAAGTTTTTATCTACGGTGATTCCTCCTGGTCCATCATACATATCATTGTTAGACACGACCCATTTCAAAAGAAAGGTACCATTAGAAGAAAATTTTTCTACACGATAATTTCCACTATCTACAATATATACGTTATCATTTTTATCTATGGCAATATGCTTTGGATTATTAAACCTTCCATCGTCATCACCAGTACCTCCCCATTTACTTATCAAGGTTCCATTTGACGTAAACTTTTGAATTCTATTATTCCCAGAATCAACAACATATACATTTCCACTACTATCTACAGCAACACCATTAGGTGACTTCATGGCTCCATTTAAAACACCACTTGTACCCCATGCATCTAAAAAATTACCATTTAAATCAAATTTTTGTATACGATTATTATCTGTATCTGCCACATAAACAAAACTTTTTTTACTATCCACCGCTATACCAGAAGGCCAATCAAATTCTCCTTCTCCATCACCATTAGCACCCCATTTTTTAATTATTTTTCCATTATAATTTAATTTAATAACCTCTCTACTACTTACATTTGTAATATACATATTATTTGAACTATCTAACGCTATACCATATGGATTTATATGCATAGTATTTATAGTTTTAGGTAGAAATTTTTCAAATTGACTTTTTGCATTTACATATGATAGTAAATTTACTAACAAGAGCGTCAATACAAATATTTTTTTCATTTTTTCCCTTTATACATAAGTGTAATTAAAAAACAGTCCATATGTGTTAGTACTATATAAACTGTAAATTGCTTTTTTGAAATTTGGCTATATATAAAAGTAGATAAATAATAAC
>Ga0256828_1001262_pt1 | contig 15926 bp, 16 predicted proteins | sample CV88metaG_FD_185993 | JGI IMG/M metagenome (GOLD analysis project Ga0256828, IMG submission 185993) | Hydrothermal vent microbial communities from East Pacific Rise, Pacific Ocean - CV88 | ecosystem: Environmental > Aquatic > Marine > Hydrothermal vents | place: Pacific Ocean: East Pacific Rise...
CTTCTTTTACTTCAATAGCTTTTATAGTTTTTCCAGCTTTATTTGCTAAATCGATAATATCAGTTAAATAATATTCTTTTTGAGCATTATCATTACTTAAAAGTGGTAAAAACTCTTCTAAAATCTCTTTTTTTACTAAGTATACACCAGCATTTACATATTTTATCTTTTTTTCTTCTTCTGTAGCATCTTTTTGTTCTACAATTTTTTTTACTTTTTCATCTTCAATAACAACTCTTCCATATCCATCTGGATTTTCTAAATGGATTACACTCATAACAATATCAGCATCAATTTCAGTAAATTTTTTAAGCTCATCTGCTGTTACAAGTGGCATATCTCCATTTAAAATAAATACTTTTTCATTTTTTGGTTTACAACATTTTACAGCACCACCTGTTCCTGGGAAATTTATATGGTCTTGTGTTACAAAAGCGATATCATTAAAATATTTATTCATATGTTCAATTACTTTTTCTTTTTGGTGATATACTACGACTTGAATATCATCTGAAAGTTTTTTTGCTTCATTTATAGAGTAATAAAGCATCTCTTTTCCACTAATTTTATGTAAAACTTTTGGGGTATTTGATTTCATTCTTGTTCCAGCCCCAGCTGCCATAATAATTACTGATAACATTTTCATCCTTTTTTTAATTTAAAGCAAATTATATCAAAAAATAATTACCAAAAAATGGTATAATTCGAAAAAAAATAATAGGATTTTTTATGGATAATTTTAAATTTAGTGAAATTAGTGATTTGTGTATAAAATGTGGTAAATGTATCCCAGAATGTACAATTCATAGAATAAATCCAGATGAAACAACTTCTCCAAGAGGTTTTTTAGATCTTTTAAAAGGGGTAGAAGAAGGAGAAATTCCTCTTGATAAAAATGCCAAAGATATTTTTGAGAGTTGTTTTTTATGTACAAATTGTGTTCAAGTTTGTCCAAATCATCTTCAAACAGACTTTGCTATTGAAAATGTAAGAAAAGATATAGCAGATAAATTTGGAATAGCATGGTATAAAAAAGCATTTTTTATGCTTCTTAGAAATAGAACACTTTTTGATATAGTAGCAAAATTTGGATATATGTTTCAAACTTGTGGATTTAAAATCGAAGAAGAAAAAAATGCAATGAGAAGTAGGTTTTCTTTGCCTCTTGTAAAAAAAGGAAGATTACTTCCAAGTATGAAGAAAAAATCATTTTTAAGAAAGTATCCTGAAAATATTCCAGCAAAAAATCCTAAAAAAAGAGTAGCTATTTTTATAGGTTGTTTAGCAAATTATAATTTTGTAGAGGTAGGGGATAGTTTAGTTAAGATTTTAAAAGAGCTTGATATTGATATTTTTATCCCTAAAAAGCAAATGTGTTGTTCTGCTCCTGCATATTTTACAGGGGATTTTGATACAGTAGATAAGCTTGGTAAATTTAATATGGATTATTTTAGTGAATGGATAGATGAGGTTGATGCAATACTTGTGCCTGAAGCTACTTGTAGTGCTATGCTAAAAGTTGATTATGAACATTATTTTGAAAAATATGCACCAGAATATTTAGAAAAACATAATAAAATCAAACAAAAAATTTATGGAGCAACTGAATGGCTTTATAAAGAGACTAATTTAGTTGAAATTTTAGAAAAAAAAGAAAAATCATCTACAAAAATAACATACCATGACCCGTGTCATTTTAGAAAAGTGCAAGGAATTTGGCAAGAACCAAGAGAGCTTTTAAAACAAAACTATACTTTTACTGAAATGAGTGATCCAAATATTTGTTGTGGATTTGGTGGGATTACCATGCAAACTGAAAAATTTCATTTAGCAAGTAAAGCTGGTAAAATAAAAGCTGATATGATAGAGGAGACTAACTCAGATTTTGTAGCTGCTGAATGTAGTGCTTGTAGAATTCAGATTACTGAAGCACTAAATCAAGTAGATTCAAAAACTAATTTCAAACACCCACTTGAGTTAATTGCTGAGAGATTGTAAGTTTATTTACAATTTCTTGCATTTTTATATAACTTTTATCAAATTTTAATTTTACATCATTTTTTTCTAACATTTCTATAAAATCACATACTAATATTTCTTTATCAAAAATAACACCTATAAATTTTCCTAAATCTAAATAAGGATTTAATTGAGATAATTCTTCAATAATAATATTTTTATCAATTTCTTGATATTTTAAAACTAAATCTCTATAAAATTTTCCTTGATTTTTGTTGTTATAGATTAAATCATCAATAGGATATATTTCACTAAAGTCTGGAATAATTATTTGATAAGCAAAATATCCCATATACTCATATTCTCTAAAATAGATATCTTTATTTATCTCTATTTTATCTATCCATTTTGTAGGTTTTGCAGGATTTAAAAAGTTTTTATGAACTAAACCTATATTTGAAATAAAATGATTTTCTAAATTATAGCTATCTCTAACTTCTTCTATATTATCACTAAATTCTCCTATATCTTCAAAAGAATCTCTTCCTTGCATAAGTTCAAAATATGCTTTATCTATTGCTTTTTCTTGGTTTGTATCACAGCCAAAAGAGAGTAAAATTTTATTATCTTTTATATAGCTTGCAGCCATTACAGGGTATTTATTTAGTGAAGCATTATAAATTTGGATATTTTTTGAATTATATTTATGTTTTATTTTAGGAAGATTTAATCCATTTTTAATAATTTTAAATTTAACATATCGCTCAATTATTTCAGTAAGTGCATTATAAAAAGCAGTTTTTTTATCACTATAAAAAGCCATACCATTTGAGGCATATAAATTTTGGATTAAATTGATAGGAAAATATATTTTTTTATTGTCATTTTTACGAATAAAAGGGATTGAAAGTATCTCATCAGTGCAACTTGAAAAATCTATTAAATCCTCTTTTTCTAAATTATCAATTTGGTAAAATTTTTTTAATTTAGGAGTTAAAAAATTATCTACAATTTTACTATCAGGATAAACTTTTGCTAAAAAATAGTCTTCAAAATAGTTTCTTGTCAGTAATCTCTCACACATCTCTCCATAAGCACCATTTAGGGCAGTATCTAAATCTAATCCTTTTCCATTACTAAAAAAAGGTAATTCATCTGCAAAAAGATTTACAGATATAATATTATTAAAGACCTTCTTTGTAAAATTGCTTTTTATTTGCAGATAATTTAGTATTTTTTTCATCTTTTTCCTTAAAATAGTTATTTAAAAATTCACATAGATAAGCACCACTTAAAAATATTAACCAGCTTACATAAATCCATACAAAAACAAACAATACTATACTAAAAGAGCCATATAAACTATTATATGTTTTATTATATACAACATAATAAACAAATAAACTTTTTGCTATTGAAAATATAAAAGAAGCTAAAAATGAAGAGATAAATAAGGCTTTTATTTTTAAAGGTTTATTTGCTCCTAAATTATATGCAAGCCAAAACATAGCAAACATTGTCAAAAAAGGGATAAAGCTTAAAAAATCTATATTTTTTGTATATGTTGTAGAGTTTAGTAGGTGTTGAATTTGTAAAGATAGATATATACTAAACGATAATAGAATAGGAAATAGTGTCATTGTAGTCCAATAGACAGTAATTTTATTTAATACTTCCCTTTTTTCTGAATGAAAAATATTTTTCATAATAGTTTCAAAGTTTTGAAAAAATAAAATACTTGTAACAAATATATATATTCCACCAGTTATACCCATTGTTTTTGAATTTTGTAAAAAAGAATTTATGTATTCTCTTATCATCTCTTGGTTAGTTGGTAATATATTTGATAATATAAAACTTTCTATTTTTTGATAATAATCACTAAACATAGGTGATGATGATAAAAGTGATAATATAATTAAAATAATAGGTACAATAGAAAATATTGTATAAAAGCTCAAACTACTTGCTTGAATAGTTAAATGCTCTATTGTGTCTGAAATTAAATCTTTATTTTTTGTTATAAAATTTTTTAGTTTTTTCAAAATGTTTTATCCTTTTAGTTTTCAAAACTTTCTAATTTTTCTTCTAATTCTAAATATCTTTCTATTTTTTCTTCAAGTAAAGCTTTTATTTTTTCTAATTCTTCACTTGTTTTTATAATCCCTTTTTCTTCATAACATTTAGGATCGCTTAAACATTCATTTAGTTTAATTACCTCTTCTTCAAGTTGGTCAATTTCATCAGGTAACTTTTCATATTCTATTTTTTCTTTGTAACTAAGTTTTGTTTGTTTTTTTTCTTTTTTAGGAGTTTCTTTTTTAATTTCTACTTCTTTTTGGAATGTATCTAACTCTTTTAGAGATTTTTCAATTTCTAAATATTCACTATAAGGGATATAACTCTCTTCTATTAAACCATTTCCTTTGAATATAAATAATTTATCAGCAAGTTTATCTACAAAATATCTATCATGACTTACAAAAATTACAGCCCCTTTAAAGTCCATTAAATATTCTTCTAAAATATTGATAGTAGGAATATCTAAATCATTTGTAGGTTCATCTAAAATCATTACATCATAATCTTTTGTAAACATTAAAGCTAATGCTACTCTTGATTTTTCTCCACCACTTAAAATACCTATCTTTTTATCTAAAAACTCTTTTGGAAAAAGGAATTGTTTGAGATATCCATATACATGCATATTTTTGCCTCTAACTTCAATTCTATCTCCACCCATAGGACAAAAAGTTTCTATAAGATTTTTATTATCATCAAGCATTCTTCTATTTTGGTCAAAATATCCAATTTTTATATCACCTTTTTTGATTTTTCCACTATCGATATCCATTTCACCCATCATAATTTTAAGTAATGTAGATTTTCCAGCACCATTTGGACCTACTATTGCGATTTTGTCTTTTTGTAAAATTCTTGTGCTAAAATCTTTTATTAAAACTTTATTACCAAGAGTTTTTGTAACATTTTCAAGTTCAAAAAGAAGTTTTTGTTTATTTATTTTTTTATCTTCTTTAGCCATTAGCTCTCTTTGAAGTTCTAATGACATTTTACGAATTAATGAAGGATTTTTTTTAGCTTTTTCTCTCATCTCTAAAACTCTTTGTTTTCTTCCTTCATTTCTTTTAAGTCTTGCTTTTACACCTTGTCTTAGCCATTCCTCTTCTTTCTTTAGAATTTTTAATAGAGTTTCATGCTCTTTTTGCATATTATATAGAAGTTGTTGTTTTTGAGTTAGATAACTTTCATAGCCACCATTAAAACTTCTAAGTTTACACTCTTCAATCTCTACAACTCTTGTAGCTAATCTATCTATAAAATATCTATCGTGAGAGATTACTACAAAAGTATATTTTTCTTTGATTAAAATCTCTTCTAAGAACTCCACCATATATACATCTAAATGGTTTGTAGGCTCATCTAAAAGTAAAATATCTGGCTTTTGAAGTAAAAGTGAAGCTAATGCTACTCTTCTTTGCTCTCCACCACTTAAAAAATTTACATCTTTATCTTCATATTTTTTTAAGTCAAACTCTTTTAAAATTCTTTCAATTCTATCATCTAAATTCCAAGCATTATGCATATCTAAAAAAGTAGTGATTTGATGAATTTCATCTTGTAATAGTTTATCTTCAGGATTATTAGCAAGTTGAACAATTAGTTTATTATATTTTTCATGAGCTTCTTTAAATTCTGTTAGTTCATTTTCTATAGCTTCTTTTACAGTTAAATTTGGTGTAAATGAAGGTTGTTGCTTTAATCTTTTTATTTTAATTCCATTTTGAGTGATAATTTCACCATCATCAGGTTCAATAGTTTTATCTATTAATTTAAGTAAGGTAGATTTCCCACTTCCATTTTTACCAACTATTGCAATTCTTTCACCCTCTTCAATATGAAAATCTACATTACATAAGATTTTTTGAGCTTCATATTGTTTTGAGATTTCGTGCATATTTACTAAAGCCAAGAAAAATCCTTTTTTTGGTATAATTATATCAAAAAAAAGGTATTTAGATGTTAATAGGATTTTTAACAATTTTTACAATTTATATCGCTTTTAGAGTAGGGCTTGATATTTATGAATCTTTTTATATTAAACAAGAATTAGAAAAAGAAGCAGTTTTAATGGATAAAAAAGAGTATATAGAAGCAGGACTGTATGCTGTATATCAAAAAATTATAGATATTTTTGATGCTTTTAGTTCTCTTTTTATAGTGGCACTTTTATTATTTGGTGGATTGTGGGCAATTAATTATTATGATAATTCTAATTCTATTTTGACGATTTTTGCATATTTTACTATTGTATATTTTTTCTCTTTACCAATCAATATCTATAAAAAAATTATAGATACAAGATTTGGATTTAATAAAGCAAGTTGGAAATTATTTGTAATAGATGAAATTAAAAAAATAGTATTATTTATAGTATTTGGTGGAATCATATTTTATGGTTTAATTTATTTTATTGAAAATTTTGATAATTGGTGGATTATTGGATTTGTTTTTGTATTTATTGTAATAGTTATTATTAATATCTTATTACCTTTTTTTATGAGTATGTTTAATAAATTCACTCCTCTTGAAGATGATGATTTAAAACACTCTATAGAAGAGATGATGGATAAAGTTGGATTTAAATCAAGTGGTATTTTTGTAATGGATGCAAGTAAAAGAGATGGAAGGTTAAATGCTTTTTTTGGTGGATTTGGTAGTACAAAAAGGGTAGTTTTATTTGATACATTAGTGGATAAATTATCAAAAAATGAAATTTTAGCAGTTCTTGGACATGAACTTGGACATTTTAAACATAAAGATATTATCAAAAATATAGTGATGATAGGTATTATGATGTTTGGTTTGTTTTTTATTATAGGACATCTACCTGATAGCTTATTTGAAGAGATGAGGATTACAAAAACAGCTGGAAATATATTAGTAATAGGGTTTATTATTAGTGAAGTATATTTTTATATTTTAAGTCCTATTATGAATTTAATTTCAAGACATAATGAGTTTGAAGCTGATAAAATGGGAGCATCATTAGGTGGAAATGATTATTTAAAATCTGCTTTAATTAAATTAGTTAATGAAAATAAAGCGTTTCCAAAAGCGAGTAAATTGTATAGCCTTATGTATCATTCTCATCCAAGTGTATTAGAAAGAATAGAAAAATTATGAAACTTTGGGAATTTAATAAACTAAAAGCATTACCAAACTATTTTTTGTTTTATGGGGATGAATTTTTTTTAGATTTTTATTCAAGAAGACTACCTATATCAAATACTAATGTTTTAAAAATGTATTTTGATGAGGTAGATTTGGAAGTAGCTAAAAATCATTTAGCTCAAACATCTCTTTTTGGAGATAAAAATTCATTAATTATTAAAACAGATAAATGGAGTGATTTTGAAAAACTTACGAAAATTGTAAAAGATAACTATTTTTATCTCTTTTTTTATGGAGATGCTAAAAAGGTTAAAACAAAACCTTTTAAAAATAATTTTGTTAGATTTTTTAAACCAGATTTGAGAGAATTGATTTTAAAAGCTAATGAATATATGAAAGAAAAAAATATAAATATTGATATTAATCATTTAAAATATCTTATTTCTAAAATTGATTATAGATTTTTATTTAGTGAATTAGATAAGTTAGCATTAGTTGATGAAATTAGTAATGATATTATTGATAAACTTGTTTTTTCTTATAATGAGACAAGTTTTGATGATGTATTTGATGCTTTATTTTTAAATCAAGATTATTTAGAGAAGTTAAAATTTTTATTATTTGAAGGAAATGATGAAATAGCAATTTTACTCTCTTTTGTTAGATATATTAGAATTTTATATATGTTTAATTTACATATAAAAAACATAGGATATGAAAATGTTTCAAAAGATGTATTAGGTTATCAAATTCCTAAAAATTTAGAAGAAAGTAGAAAAAATATAGCTTTTAAAATAAAAGAAGAGACTTTCTTGAGATTTTTTGAAATTTTATTAAATTCAGAACTTGAAATGAAATCTTCAAAAGATAAAAGTGCGATTTTATTTAGAACTTTTATAGAAATTAAAAGTTTAATTTGAAAATAATAAAAAATTATAGTAAAATTCCACACTAAAAATGTAAGCAAGGAGAATTAAATGAAAAGAACTTACCAACCAAGTAAAATCAGTAGAAAAAGAACTCACGGATTTAGAGCAAGAATGGCTACAAAAAATGGAAGAAAAGTATTAAATAGAAGAAGAGCAAAAGGTAGAAAAAGATTAGCAGTTTAATCACTTTAAAAACAAAATCAGAATTTAATTTCATATACAAAAAAGGCAAAAGAGCATATAGTAAAAATCTTACTATAATTTTTTTGCCTAATGATGAATTAAAAGTTGCTTTTGTTGTTTCTAAAAAAATTGGTAATGCAGTTGTTAGAAATAAAACAAAAAGAAGATTTCGTGCAATCGTAAGAGATTTAAACTTAGAGAATGGATGGTATCTATTTTTAGCAAAACCTCCTATAAAAGATGCTAAGTTTGAAACAATAAAAAATGAGATAAACAAATGTCTATTGCAACTAAAACAATAGAGTTTTATCAAAAATTTATTTCACCATTAACAGGTAGTAATTGTAGATTTTATCCCACTTGTAGTGAATATGCTATTTGGGTATATGAAAACAAAGATATAATTACTGCAACTTATAAAACAGCTACAAGAATTTTAAGATGTAATCAACTTTTTGATGGTGGGATAGATTACCCAAAAGTAAAATTTAAACCAAAAAACATAATTTATGGTAAAAAAATAGAGATTAAGTATTTTTTTATACCATATAATAAAGATATTTATTATCTTGTTAAAACACTAAAGGATTGAGATGCAAGATACAGGAATGAAAAAAAGAATATTTATAGCGACATTTATATCGTTTATATTTTTTATGATGTATGATTACCTTTTCATACAACCAAATATGCAACAAACACAACCAACACAAAATACTACACAACAAACTACAAATACTAAAAATAATAAACCAGCTGCAACAACACAGAAATTAGATTCAAAAGTTATTGCAACTATTAAATCTGAAAATTTTGAGATTCAAATCGATTCTTTAGGTAGAATATCTCAGTATATTTTAGAAAAAAATATTTTTAATGATTCTAAAGGTGATAAATTACATATTTTAAGTGATAAATTACCAAAAGTTTTAGAGTTAAGATTTAAAGACCAAAATTTAAATCAAGAAGCTTTTAGTACACCTGTAACTATAGATAAAACAGATGTAACATTAGACGGAAAACCTAAAACTATTAAAATTACTCAAAAATTAAAATCATTAACAATTACAAAAATTTTAACATTTTATCCAGATGGACATTATGATATCAAAATTGATATGACAAAAGATGTGCCATATTTTATTGCTGTAGGTAGAGTTAGTGCTGAAGTTAATATGTATGCTTTTCATGGAGCTTTACTTGTAAATGCTGATGGTAGTTTAGAGATGATAGATGATGGAGATGGTGAAAGTAAAACTTTTAAAGATATTAAAATCGCTGCTCTTGTAGACCAATACTATACTACATTTTTATATGATTTAAAAAATGGTATGACTGTTTATGAAACTATAGATAATATTGAAAATAAAAATCCAGAGCTATATGTAGAAGGAAAACAACATATTACTTTAAATGGATATATTGGACCTAAATATGTAAAAGTTCTTGATAGTATAAATCCTGAACTTACGAAAGTTGTAGAATATGGAATTATGACATTTATGGCTAAACCTATGTTTGCAGTATTATATAAGCTGTATGAAATTACGAAAAACTGGGGAGTAGCTATTATTTTATTTGTTGTATTAGTAAGAATTATTTTATTCCCTCTTACATATAGAGGTATGGCAAGTATGTATAAAATGAAACTACTTGCACCAAAAATGAAAGAATTAAAAGAAAAATATGGTAAAGATCCAAGAAAATTCCAAATGAAACTTATGGAAATTTATAAAAAAGAGAAAGTAAATCCTCTTGGTGGATGTTTACCTATGCTTATTCAAATTCCTATTTTCTTTGCTATTTATAGAGTTTTAGTAAATGCTATTGAACTAAAAGGTGCATCATTTTTATGGATTCATGATTTAAGTAGTATGGACCCTTATTTTATTTTACCAATTTTAATGGGTATTACAATGTATGCACATCAAGCAATTACACCAAATAATTTCACAGATCCAATGCAAGAAAAAATATTTAAATTTTTACCAGTAATATTTACATTCTTTATGGCTACATTCTCAGCAGGACTTGTGTTATATTGGACTGTAAATAATATTTTATCTTTTATCCAACAATATATTATCAATAAAAGTATGGAAGCAAAAGGTTTAATTATTAAAGATGAAACTCCAAAAGAGCCAAAAAAGGGTAATAAAAAATGATTTTTGAGGCTAAAACATTAGAAGAAGCTTATCAAAAAGCAACAAAGCATTATAATAAGTCTATATCTGAATTAGATATAAAAATTATCCAGTCCCCATCAAAGGGGCTTTTTGGCTTTTTTAGTAAAAATGCTATTATTGAGATTGAAGATCAAATAGAAGAGAAAGAAGTTGTTTTAAGTATTGATAAAGTTGTTGAGATTTTAAAAAAAGATGTTAACGATTTGTTTGAATTGTCTTGTTTTAATATAGATGAGATAGATGTAAGAGTGTATAATGAAGATACTATTATGTTTGAAATTACTGGAGATGATTCAGCTCTTTTAATAGGTAAAGAAGGGTATAGATACAATGCTTTATCAACTTTACTATTTAATTGGGTATTTCAAAAATATGGATATAAAACAAGACTTGAGATATCATCTTTTTTAAGCTCTCAAGAAGAGATGATGAGAGAATATTTAGAACCAACTATTGAGGAAATTAGAAAAAAAGGTAGATGTAAAACAAAACCTTTTGATGGAATTTTAGTTCATATTGCAGTAGAAATTTTAAGAAAAGAATTCCCAAATAAATATGTAGCTATCAAAAAACATAAAGATGGCTCTCAATATATTATAGTAAACGAGTTTTTAAGTAAAAATGGCTGATACAATTGTTGCAATTTCTACTGCAAATGGAGCTGGAGCTATCTCTATTGTTAGAATGAGTGGTGATGAAGCTTTACAAATAGCTCAAAAGCTTACAAAAACAACCTTTACTCCAAGATATGCAAAACTTGCAAAGTTTTATAATTTATCAGGAGAATTGATAGATATCCCTTTAGTTTTATATTTTAAAGGGCCAAACTCTTTTACTGGTGAAGATATAGTTGAATTTCATTGTCATGGTGGAATAGCTGTAAGTAGATTAGTTTTAGAGACTTTAGTTGAAGCTGGAGCGAGAATAGCTGAAGCTGGAGAGTTTTCTAAAAGAGCTTTTATAAATGGTAAAATTGATTTATCACAAGCAGAAGCTATAGCAAAACTTATTGAATCAAAATCTAAAGAGAGTGTAAAAATACTTTCAAAACAATTAAGAGGAGATTTAAAAGAGTTTGTTGAAAATACAAGAGAACAGTTATTAGAAATTATGGCATATGTAGAAGTTACTTTAGATTATGCAGAAGAGGATTTACCTCTTGATTTAGTAGAGCAAATTAAAGCTAAATTAGAAAAAATAGCAGATTTACTTAAAAAATCACTTAATGCTTCTAAAAAAAGAGAAGCGATGTTTAATGGATATAAAGTAGCTATTATTGGTAAACCAAATGTAGGAAAAAGTTCACTTTTAAATAATTTACTTGATTATGAAAGAGCAATTGTTAGCAATATTGCAGGAACAACAAGGGATACTATCGAAGAAGAGATTACAATAGGTAGTCATATTATAAAAATAGTAGATACAGCAGGTATTAGAGATAATACAAAAGATGAAATTGAAAAAATTGGAATTGAAAAAAGTAAAGCAGCTGTAGAAGAAGCTGATGTTGTTATTGCTATGTTTGATAATAGTAGAGCTTATGATGAAGAAGATGAAGCTATTTTAAATATTATAAAACATACAGATAAAGATGTATTAGTTGTGCTTAATAAAATAGATTTAGAAAACAAATTTGATATTTCTAAATTAGATGGATTTGAAGTTATAAAAGCTACTCAAAAAGATGAAAATTATGAGATTGAGAAAAAACTTGAAGAGATTTTAGATAAATACTCACATATGCAAGATAATGTGCTTATTTCAAATAGACAAGTAAGTGCTGTTCAAAAAGCTTATAATTCTATAATAGAATCATTTCCACTAATAGATATGCAAGAACTTGAACTTTTTAGTTATAACATACAAGAAGCTATTTTGGCTATTTCAGAAATAACTAAGCCTTATGAACATGATGAGATGCTTGATAAAATGTTTAGTAGTTTTTGTGTAGGAAAATAGAATGAAGGTTTTAGTATCAAGTCTTGAACCTTCTGCAAATCTTCATCTTGGAGAGATTTTAAAAAAAGAAAAATTTGAAATAGTAGGTATTTTTGATGAAAAGTTTGGAGAGCCTATCTATTCAAGTAAAGAGTTTTCTGTTATGGGATTTATTGATGTAATTCCTAAAATTTTAAAAGCAAAAGAAGCTATAAAAGAGCTTGCTTTTTTATCAAAAGAGTGTGATAAAGTTTTACTTATTGATGGACCAAGTTTTAACCTTCCTTTAGCAAAAGAGATAAAAAAAATAAATCCAAATATTGAAATCATATATTATATTTTACCTAAAGTTTGGGCATGGAAAAAAGGAAGAATAAAAACTGTAAATGAATATATAGATAAAAAAGCTTATATTTTTCCTTTTGAGAGAGAATATTGGGGTGATGGATATGTAGGAAATCCACTTTTAGATGAAATTACTACTTTTAGAGATGATAAAATTTATAATCAAGTAGCTTTTTTAGCTGGTAGTAGAAAAAGTGAAATCAAATCTCTTATGCCTATTTTTAGAGAAATAGCTAAAAAAATTGAAGCAAAAAAAGTTTTAGTAGTTCCTAAAATTTATGAAAATAATATGGATATTTATGGAGATGTGAGTGATTTTGAAATCTCTTATGATACACATTCTACACTTTTAAAATCAGATTTTGCTTATATTTGTAGTGGGACTGCTACACTTGAAGCTGCAATTATTGGAACCCCGTTTGTGCTGATGTATAAAGCAAGACAGATAGAATATATGATAGCTAAAATGTTTGTAAAGTTAAATTATGTAGGACTTGCAAATATAATTTTTGAAAGAGAAGGACTTGATACTTTTCATAAAGAATATTTACAAGAATTTAATATAGATGAACTTATAAGTGATTATGAAAATAGTAATTTAAATGAATGGCTTGAAAAATCCGATAAAATTAGAAAGATTTTAAAGTTTGGAAGTAGTTTGAATGTAATAAAACTTCTTAAAAATTGATATAATACTTTAAAAAAAAGGATAATTTTATGGATAGAAAAGAACCAATGACTGCTTATGGATTTGAAAAGCTTTCACAAGAATTAAAATATATTAAAGAAGTAGCACTTCCAGAAAATGCAAAAGAGATAGAAGCTGCAAGAGAACTTGGAGATTTAAAAGAAAATGCTGAATATCATGCAGCAAGAGAAAAACAACAACATTTAATGAGAAGACAAGCAGAACTAAGTGATATTTTAAGTTGTGCAGTTGTTATTGACCCAAGCAAATCAAACCATGCAAGAGTGTCTTTTGGTAGTACAGTTACACTTATTGATGTAGATACTGATGAGGAATATACTTATACAATAGTTGGAACTCCAGAATCTAATGTAGATAAGGGATTAATTTCTTATAATTCACCTCTTGCAAAAGCAATACTTGGAAAAGAAGTTGGAGATGAAGTAGAAGTAACACTTCCTGGTGGTAAAAAAACTTATGAAATAGATAAAATTTGTTTTGAGGAGATTTGTTTTGATTAATTTAAAAGTAAAAAAATTAAATCAAAAAGCACAAATTCCAGCATATCAGACAGCAGAAGCTGCTGGATTTGATTTGCATTCTACTGAAGATATAGTTATTGCACCAGGTGAGAGAAAACTAATAGGAACTGGACTTGCTTTTGAGATTCCAGTTGGATATGAAATTCAAATAAGACCAAGAAGTGGATTAGCATATAAGCACGGAATAACTGTATTAAATTCACCAGGGACAATTGATAGTGATTATAGAGGAGAGATTAAAGTATTGCTTATAAATCATTCAAATGAAAGTTTTGAGATAAAAGTAGGTGAAAGAATTGCTCAAGCTGTGATAAAAGAAGTAATTCAAGCAACTTTTGAAGAAGTAGATGAATTAAATGATACAGCAAGAGGTGCTGGTGGATTTGGGAGTACTGGAAAATGAAAAAAAGTGTAGCGATAGTAGGAGCGACTGGATATACAGGAGCTGAACTTATAAAAATTTTATTAAATCACCCATATTTTGAGATAAAAACACTTTTTTCTTCAAATGGGGGAGAAAAAATTGAAGAGCTTTATCCTGCTTTTAAAGGTGTATTTGAAGCAGATATAAAAAAAGCTGAAATTGATGAGATTGCTAAGCATGATTTAGTATTTTTAGCAGTTCCACATAAAACTGCTATGGCCTTTGTAAAAGAGCTATATGGTAAAACAAAAATAGTAGATTTTTCAGCCGATTATAGACTTAATTTAGAGAATTATGAAAATTATTATTGTCCTCATATTGATGTAGATAATCTAAAAAATGCTGTATATGGATTACCTGAATATTTTAGAGAAGAGATTAAAAATAGTAATTTAGTAGCAAATCCAGGATGTTATCCTACTGCTACACTTCTTGGATTACTTCCTTTTGTAGAATATATCGAGGGAAATATTTTTATAGATGCAAAAAGTGGTGTAAGTGGAGCTGGTAAGAAACTAAGTGAGACTACACATTTTGTGACAATTGATGAAAATATTTTTGCTTATAATCCAATACACCATAGACATTCCGTAGAGATAAAAGAAAAAAGTGGATTAGATGTAAATTTTGTACCTCATTTATTACCAGTAAATAGAGGAATGCTTATCTCAATCTATGCTACTTTAAAAGATAAGAATATAGATGCTAAAAAGATTTTAGAAGATAGATATAAAAATGAAGAATTTATTAGAATAAAAGATAAACCTGTGGATATAAAAAGTACAGCAGGGACGAATTTTTGCGATATTTTTGTGATGCAAAATGGAGATTCTCTTTTTATAAATACTTCTATTGATAATTTACTTCGTGGGGCTTCTACTCAAGCTGTCGTAAATGCAAATCTAATGATGGGTTATGATGAAAATACAAGCATTCCTAAAATCGCATACATTCCTTAAAGACTCAGCGATTTTTATCGCTGATAGTCATTATTCAAAAAAAAATCAAGATTTAAAAAAACTACTTTTAAAAATCAAAAATGAAGAAATAAAAACTACTCAAATATTTTTGGTTGGTGATATTTTTCATCTTTTATTGCCTTTTAGATTTTTAATTGAATATAATAAAGAAATAATAGATTTAATAAATGAAATATCTAAGACAAAAGAAGTGTATTATTTTGAAGGTAATCATGATTTTTGTTTAGAGGGGGTTTTTGATAAAAATGTAAAAGTCTTAAAAGAACTAAAAAAAGATAGGATTTGTATAAATCATGGAGATATTTATATAAAAGATAAATTTTATAGATTTTATACAAAAATTATAAGAAATAAGGTTATAATGAATTTTTTACATATTATTTCTTTAAATTTTATTAATAATTGGGTTTTTAAAAAAATATTAAATAAAAAAATAAAATGTGATTTTATGAAAGAATTTGAAAAGTTAGCAAAAGATAAAATTTTATTTTATCAAAAATGTGCTTTGATTATTGAAGGGCATTATCATCAAAATAAAATTTATAAAAATTATATAAAT
>Ga0256828_1001263_pt1 | contig 15925 bp, 16 predicted proteins | sample CV88metaG_FD_185993 | JGI IMG/M metagenome (GOLD analysis project Ga0256828, IMG submission 185993) | Hydrothermal vent microbial communities from East Pacific Rise, Pacific Ocean - CV88 | ecosystem: Environmental > Aquatic > Marine > Hydrothermal vents | place: Pacific Ocean: East Pacific Rise...
GTATGAAGCTCACCACGAGCAAGTGCTGGTTTTAAGATATTTGCAGCATCCATACTACCTTCACTCGCTCCAGCACCTACAATAGTGTGAATCTCATCAATGAAAAGAATGATATTTCCACTCTCTTTTACTTCATCAATAACAGCTTTTAATCTGTCCTCAAATTCACCTCTATATTTTGCCCCAGCGATCAGTGCACTCATATCAAGTGCGATAAGGCGTTTGTTTTGCAGTGATGTTGGTACATCACCTGAGTGAATTCTCTGAGCAAGACCTTCCACAAGTGCTGTTTTACCAACCCCTGGTTCACCTAAAAGCATAGGGTTGTTTTTTGTTTTACGAATCAGAATTTGCATCGTTCTTGCTATCTCTTCATCACGCCCGATAACAGGAGGAAGTTTTCCCTCTGCTGCTTCTTTTGTTAAGTCAATTCCGTACTTATCAAGTGACTCTAGCGTTTCATCAGCACTTTGAGAGTCGATTTTTGCTCCACCACGAGCAGCTTCCAACTCTTTTGCAAGTGCCATCACATCCACATATTTTGGTAATATCTCAGAAAATGGAGGTGTTTGTAAGTTTGCTAAGATATATGTATCTACGGCAAGGTAACTATCACCGTTTTTAGCCATCAAACCCTCTGCATTTTGAAGTGTTCTTACAAACTCTTGAGAAAGCTTAATACTCTCTTTGGTAACACTTGAAGATTTTGGTAGTTTTTCAGCTTGAGATTTGATGTCAAGCTCCATCGCTACTTTATCAATCCCCATTTTATTAAACATCTGATTGAGTACCGAATCAGAGTTTGTTAAAAGTGCCCATAAAAAGTGTATAGGCGTCACCTCTTGATTTTTATTATGAAGTGCCAAAGATACTGCACTCTCTATAGATTCTGTCATGTTATGTGTTAGTTTTTCAAAAATATTATTACTCATTTTTCAATCCTTATTCTTTTTTTCTGGAGGTATTGTACTCTTTTTTAGCATAAGTAAATGCTACTTATGTCGCATAGTGCATTTATTTTTGAAAAAAGTTACTTTGTCGTTAAGATAAGTGATTCAACAGCCGTTCATATCTTTGAAGCATTGTTTCATTACCACTTACACCACCACTGTGTATATAAAGTATATCTTCTTTTGTTTGTTCTAAAAGATTTTTCCACAGTAAAGGAGCATAGAGCAAATCAAATTCAATCCCTTTATCTAAAAGTTTTTGATAGAGTTCATAAAACTCTTTATAAGGTTTTGCAAAACGGTATTTTTTATCACTTTCAAGAATAATCAAATTTTCAGGAATCTCGCTAAGTGATTGCATCTGTTCTCTTAGATAAGAAGCATCCCCAATAACAGCTGTTGTGTAGATTGTATACTCAGGAAGTGCCTTGGCAAGATAAAGTGCTGTTGTTCCTGTACCAGAAGGGGTTGCCAGAGAATTTATATAACTTGGAAGAACACCTTGTTGCTTTTGCTTTTGTATCTCATCTGCGAGTACATGTAAGCCTTCTTGAGCACTAACATCTGCACCCCCTTGATCTATAATATAGGTTTTTTCACTAAGATTAAGTCGTAAAGAAGCTATAAATTCCTTATACAAAGCATGTTCTATCTCATGATGTTGCATTCCCAATCTTTGCGCAAGAGCAAAGTTTCCCGAAGGATACTCTTTTTGATAAGAGGAGAGTGTTTTACTATAGTAAAGAAATTGCCACCCTTTTTGATGACACATAGCAGCAATGGCAAGCATCGCATTAGATTGTGTACCACCATAGGAGATAATAGTATGAAGAGCTTCTTTGGGAGTTTGTAAAAGTGTATAAAGTTTTCTGTATTTATTTCCAGCGAGATAAGGATCAATGAGATCATCACGCTTAATGTAAAACGCTCTCCCTTCTATCTCTATTTGTGTCAGGGGAGAGAGTTTCATCTACAAGCACCTAAAAAATTATTTAATATGTGCTTTTTTCTGGAGCGCATCCATTTTTTGTTTCATAACAGCTTTAAATTTTTCAAGTTTTAATCTTTGTTCAATAAAACCTTTTACTTCACTAAATTTACGAGTCATTGCAGGTTTTTTATCTTCAAGATAAATAATATGATACCCAAATTGTGTTTTTACAGGTTTTTTAGTAATTGTACCTACTTTCATAGAAAACACTTTGTCATTAAATGCTGGTACCATTTGCCCTTTAGAAAAATATCCTAAATCACCACCATTTGGTGCACTTGGACCTGTTGAATCTTTTTTAGCAAGTTCTATAAACTTCGCTTTTAATTTTTGCCCACTCAATGACTTCAGTTGATTAATGATTTTTTTAGCTTCTGCTTCCGATTTTACTAAAATATGACGAGCATGTACAGATTCTTTCTCATTGAATTCATCTTTGTTTTTATTGTAATAATTTTTGAGCTCTTTTTGAGATATTTTAATGCTATCAAGCAGCTTTTTTTGCCAAACTTGAATAGCAAGCTCTTTTTTCATTCTTGACTCAAGTTTTTTATACTCTGTTTTATACTCAGCAGACTTTGTTATACCAGATCTCTTTGCATCATCATAAATAAGCTCTTTTCCAACAAGTTGTTTTAATACTTGTTGTCTAAAAAGATCTTGACGATCTTTTGGAAGCTGATTAAATCTTCCCTGCGTTGCCTGCATCAACTCTGTATCTACATCTTGTTGTGTAATTGCCTTACCATTGACCGTTACCAATGTTTGCGCAGACGCAACAGTTGCACTAAGAAGCACAGCAGAAATTAAATGTGTCACTTTTGTCATTAGGTTTTTCCTTTAAATGAATTGTTTCTGTCAAAAGTTTAATGTGAATATACTAATAGTTATTAAACAATCACCTTTTTTCATGCTTTTATGCGTAAATATTTATCAAGAATATATTCAAGTTTATCTTTTGTAAATGGTTTAGAGAGATAATCATCAAGTCCCTCTTTTAAAAGCATCTCTTTATCACCCTCCATTGCCATAGCTGTTAACGCAATAATAGGGATATTATATTTGCCTTGTATCATCTCTTTGATTTTTTGTGTCGCTACAATACCATTCATTTGAGGCATATCTATATCCATAAAGATCAAATCGTATCTGTTTTTACTACACATCTCTAACGCTTCTAAACCATTAGATGATGTTGCAACAGAGATATTGTACTGCTGTAAAATGATTTGAATCAATCGTTGATTAATAAGATTATCTTCTACAATTAAGATTTTAATCTGTTTATCAAGTTCTAAGTTACGAGCCCGTTTCTCTTGTAAATTGACTTCATAGCTATGTAAAGATGAAAGATGTTTCGCTATTTTACTAGGAAGTAATGGCTTACGAATCACATTATTGACAAGATGACTTAAGCGTGTTTTTAAGACTTCATCCTCCTCAAGCAGTATAGTCACAGGTACCTTTTTATTGTATGTTCCCAACTCTAACATCCATGAAGACTCATCTTGATTTGCGACAACATAAAGTGCATCTATATTATCATAAACTTTTTCATCTATAATGTTGGATTTAATCACATCAATAGCAAAAGATCTCAAATAGATTGCCAAGAAGTTTGCTTCATCCACTTTTGATTTATCTAAAAGTAAAACTTTCACATTTTTCTTAGGTATCATTTTAAAGTTTTGCCCTTGTGTATTTTTAAACTCTAAAACAAAATTAACATAAGTTCCTTGCCCCTCTTCACTTTTAATGCGTAGTTCAGAACCCATCAAAGAGACTAAGCCGTGAGAAAGGCTCAAGCCAACGCCCAATCTTTCATCAGCATGATTTCCAGAAGTAAAAGGTTCATTAATAAGTGCTATCTGCTCTTTTGATATCCCTTTTCCATTGTCATTCACACCAAAACTAATAGTACAATCCCCATTTGGTAATCTTTTTAACAGTTTTACTTCAATAATAACACGCCCACCACGAGGAATATATTTAATAGCATTATTTGTAATAGCCTGCATCACCTGTAAAATTTTACCACTGTCACCCTCTAGCTCTTGTGGTATTTTAGGATCGATAAAGCTTAAAACTTTAATCCCTTTACTTTGCCCTAGTTTATACGCATCATATGAAAATTTCTCCATGAGTGGTAAAATATTGAAGTACTCAATATTTAAGTCCATTCGTCCACCCTGAAGTTGGGAAAGGTTTAAAAGAGCCTCGATATTGTTCATCAAACTTTTTGAAGATTGACTTATCATCTCCACATATTCCATCTGTTTCTTATCAAGATCTGTTTGTTGCATAAGCTCAATAAAACCTAAAATACCATTCATAGGTGTTCTAAATTCATGACCAACATTTGCCAAAAATTTCGTCTTAAGCTTTTCAACCTCTTTTGCTTGGAATTGTGCTTCATGAAGCTGTGTAATATCTTCAAGTTCTAAAATGTATATCTTTGTATTTTTTGGATATACGCTACATGTAACATTAATAATACGAAGATTTTCATCTTTATCATTAATACTAACAATGTGCCCATCTTTTTTATATTTTTTAATGTAATCAAGCCAATTTTTTTCAGACTCTGTAAATATCTCTTCACTCTCATTTAAAAAAATATCTCGGATAGATTCATTTGTCCTTTTAAAATCACGAATATCTAAATAGCCTACAGTATCTAAAAAATGTCTGTTTGCCCATATCCACCCCTCTCCATTTAAGAAACAAAGAGTCATTATTTTGCTTTTATCTACATTATATTTGAAAAATTCTCTATCCAAATAAGATGAAAGATGAAGCTCTTTGTTCACTGTTTTGTTCATATCTTCTTGCTCTTTTTTCCCTAGTAAAAATGAAAACAATCCCATAATATAACCTTTTTTAGAAGTGATTGCTTTGATTATAACACAAAAAAAGGGTAAAATCGCTTTTATGAAAAAAGCAACGAAAAAAGAGATTTCAGAAATACACAAACGATTTGTTGAGCGATACAGTGATGCTGTAACTGAGCTTGAGTATAAAAATGCCTATGAACTTGTTATCGCTGTAGCACTCTCAGCACAATGTACCGATAAACGAGTTAACCTCATAACACCAGCTCTTTTTGAGAAGTATCCTGATGTATATACCCTTGCAAAAGCTGATCTTGAGGATGTTAAAGAGCTTATTCGCAGTTGCTCTTTTTTTAATAACAAAGCCAAAAATATTGTTAAAATGGCGCAAAGAGTTGTTGAAGTTTACAATGGGGAGATTCCAATGGATGAAAAAGAGCTTCAAACACTCGCTGGTGTTGGACAAAAAACTGCTAATGTTGTGATGATAGAATACACAGGAGCCAATCTGATGGCAGTTGATACTCATGTTTTTAGAGTTTCACACCGTTTAGGACTAAGTGATGACAAAACAGCAAAAGCAACAGAAGCTACTTTAGTCAAAAAATTTAAAAATGATCTCCATGCACTCCATCAGGGGATGGTACTTTTTGGTCGCTATATCTGCACAGCCAAAAATCCAAAATGTGAAGAGTGTTTCCTCGTAGACCTCTGCAAAACAAAAGAAAGCTTCAAGGTTTAAACAATGAAAAAAACACTTTTTTTCCTTACATGTACACTTTTTTTCTCAGGATGTGTCAATAAACACGGTGTATCACTTAAATACTATAGTGATTGTAAAGAGTATTACGACTTACAAGGATACTATCACAAAGAGTGTGGAGAGGATGATATCATCACATATAAAGAGATGAAAGAACATTTCAAGGTAAAAAAAGCACCCCCCAAAGGGGATGTTTGGTAGCTATTTAACAGCTATAAAAGTAGCAAAATTCGCCCACCGAAAAATCACTTCACAATGAGAAAATCCTGCATTCTTCGCCATTGTAATATTTTCCTCTTCACTGTATGGAACAAGAACATTTTCTAAAGCTTCCCTTTTTTGCATAATCTCATATTCACTGTATCCCTGCTCTTTTTTAAAATCATAATAACATTCAATGAGATCTTTGTTAAGTTTTGGATGGTGGGAAATCACCTTTTCACTAAAAATAAACACACCATCTTCCTTTAAAGAGGAAGCTATCTTTTTGATAAGTTCTTCCCGTACTAAAGGACGAATAAACTGAAGTGTATAATTACTCACAAAAACATCAGCTTTACGATAATTATACTCTAGTATATCTGCATATTCTACATCTATAGATGCTCCATACGCTTCTATTTTTTTACGCGCTTGGTGAAGCATTGCTTCGGAGTTATCTAATCCTATAAGAGTTGCATCTACTTCAAGTTTTCTCTGGATATTAAGTAAAAGGGAAGCTGTCGAACATCCCAAATCATACAAAATGCCATCTACATGTAAATTTTTAAGTACAAAAAACTCTGTAATCTTTTGGCTCTCTTTATAAAACGGAACACTTCTTTGCAACATATCATCAAAAACAACTGCTACTTCTTCGTCAAACTCAAACTGCTTTTTTATCGGTTTTGTAAAAACTTTATCATTCATAAATGCAATTTTATCTAAATTATACTACAATTAAAGAACTAACAATCTCAAAAAGGTATTTTATGATGAAATCTTTTACATTTTTCGCATACTTTTCCCTGCTAAGCTTTGCTTTTAGTGGGTGTATGAACGACACGGTGGCTTCAGCACCAGACACAACAAACTCAACAGATACGCAAGAGGAAATTGTTGTCCCAGGAGAAGCTATTGCACAACTTGGAAATTTGGCAAACGCTAAAGTTTCCATCTATGAAGTAAAAAGTGATGGTTCCCTTTTACTCAAATGGACAGAGGTCACTTCAAGTGGTGCACAACTCAATCAAATTGGTCGCTTTACAACCCATCTTGATGAATTTAAAGAGGAAACTTTTTACCTTTTTAAAGTAGAAGGTGGAGAGGATTGGGATGTTGAAGATGATGGTGTTCTGGATGATAAGTATACACAAAACCTTGGAACAATTCACGCTTTAGCAAAAACAGAAGATCTTCAATACGCAGGAACAGAATTTCGTGTAACTCCAGCAACAGAAATTCTCTACGAACTAAGTGCAAAATATCTTGGTCATGATATCAATACAACGCAACTTCAAGAAGCTTTAGATAACTATTCAAGAACAATCGTTGAAGATTTAGATGATAATGGGAAAATAGATACTCGAGATGTTCTCATTTACTCTGTACCATCTTACAAACCTATGTTACAAGAACCGTACTTGTCAGAGCTTCCTCTTTACCTTCAAAATATTCATGAAGGAAAAGCAGCTCTCCCTTCCCTTTCTATCATCACTGATGATAATATCAGTGTTTTTGAAGGAGATACAGATGTCACTCCCCTTGTCGCTCAAAATCTTTTAGAGACACCAGTGACATGGTCTATCGTATCAGGAGATGATAAAAATTTATTTACAATTCAAGACAACTCTATGCTAGTGTTTACACAAGCACCAGATTTTGAAAAACCATCAGATGCAGATAGTAACAATATCTATCAAGTAGCAGTAAGTGCTACTAATGGAACAGATACAGAAACAAAAAAATTCTATGTTCATATAATCAATCTTAACGATTTAGCACCAACCATACAAGTACCTACACAAGTAACACTTCCTGAAACAACAACAAAAGTTATGCAGCTTACAGGAACTGACCCTGATAATGATTCATTAACATGGAGTATTACAGGGGGTGAAGATGCTTCTTTATTCCAAATTGATGGAGATACACTCTATTTCAAAGCATCACCAGATTATGAAAACCCTTCAGACAGCGATAAAAACAATGTTTACAATGTAACATTAACACTCAGTGACGGTACACACACAGTCTCTCAAGCAGTACAAATCACTGTAACAAACATAGAAAATGAATCTTTCATTATGGAAGTAAAAACAGACAATAATGGAACAAGTAGCGATACACAATTCACCATTCCAACAAGATCATCAGATTACACTTACAACTATAGTGTAGATTGTGATAATGATGGTATTTTTGAGTCAAATGCAACAGATGGTAATTATACATGTAACTATGCTACTCCAGGAACATATGAAATTGTCATTGTTGACAATAGTCCTGAACAAAAAGGGTTTCCAACTCTCTACTTTAATAATAGTGGTGATAAAAATAAACTTATTGGTATCAAACAATGGGGAATTATCCATTGGGCGTCTATGGATAAAGCATTTTATGGTTGTCAAAACTTTAACAGCCTAGGAGAAGGTACACCAAATCTTACAGATGTAACAAGTATGTATAGCATGTTCAAAGATGCAACAAACTTTAACCAAAATATAGATAACTGGGACACATCAAACATAACAAATATGAACTCTATGTTTGATGGAGCAACAAATTTCAACCAACCCTTAGGAAGTTGGAATACATCCAATGTAACAGATATGGCACATATGTTTGAAGATGCTATCAATTTTAACCAAAATATCAGTACATGGGATACTTCTAAAGTAGAAAATATGAGCAATATGTTTCGTCATGCTATTGCCTTTAACCAAGATATCAATAGTTGGAATACTGCAAAAGTAACAGATATGAACTGTATGTTTAGAGATGATCCTATCTTTAACCAACCATTAGATAAATGGAATACTTCTAGTGTAGTTGATATGTATGGTATGTTCTATAATGCTACTGCTTTTAATCAACCTATTGGAACATGGGATACCTCTCATGTACAAAACCTTGATAGTATGTTTAAATATGCAGCATCTTTTAATCAAAGCTTGAGTAATTGGAAAACAAGTAATGTTCTTCGATGTACAGAGATGTTTTATTATGCAACTGCATTTGACAACAGCCTGGAAAATTGGGATGTAAGCCATGTTACAGATATGGGTTCTATGTTTAAATATGCAACACACTTTAACCAAGCTCTCTCAAAATGGGATACAGCAAGCGTAACAAATATGAACTCTATGTTCTATGGAGCATCTGCATTCAACAAAGATATAACAAACTTCCATACACAAAATGTTACAGATATGGCCAATATGTTTAAAAATGCTTATCACTTTGATCAGTATATAGCACATTGGAACACATCACAAGTAACAGATATGCACTCTATGTTTTATGATGCAGCAGCATTTAATCAAAATATAGGAAACTGGGATACTCAAAATGTTATAGATATGAATAGTATGTTTAAACATGCTATCCGTTTTAATCAATATATTGGAAATTGGAACACTTCCAAAGTTACAGATATGCATTCTATGTTTTATGGAGCAACACGCTTTAATCAAAACCTTTCACTTTGGGATACACACCTTGTAACCAATATGGAATCTATGTTTAAAGATGCAACACTCTTTAACTCAGAACTTGGCAACTGGGATACAAGTCAAGTAACAAATATGAATAGTATGTTTCAAAACTTGACAGAATTTAATCAAGATCTTAATAACTGGAACACAGGTAAAGTGCAAGATATGGCAAATATGTTCTATAATAACCAAAACTTTAATGGAAATATATCAAGCTGGGATGTTTCTCAAGTCAAAACTATGCACTATATGTTTAAAGGTGATGCTAAATTCAACCAAAATATCAGTTTATGGGATACATCAAATGTAACAGATATGGAAGAGATGTTTTATGGAAATACTGCATTTAACCAAGATATTGGAAACTGGTCAACAGGGCATGTAACAACAATGAAAGGTATGTTTAAATATGCAACAGCTTTTAATCAATCTATCAAATATTGGAATACAGAAAATGTAACAGATATGAGTACTATGTTTTACAATGCAAAAGCATTTAATCAAGATATCAGCCCATGGGATACCTCAAAAGTTACTACAATGAATTCTATGTTTTACAATGCAGAAAGCTTTGCAAACCATGACTTAAGTGGATGGAATGTATCTCAAGTTACAGACCATACAGATTTTCTTAAAAATGCTGGTAGTGGTAACACTGAACCAATTTGGCCATAATAAAAAAGGATACTAAACATGGAAAATTCAACATGGATGATGATAGCTTTTGTTGTAGGAACAGGATTAAGTATATGGAAAATGTACCCTTTTTTAGTCAACAAAACATTAGAAGATGATGATACTGGAGCCGATGCGCACCAGTATCTTGTATCACATATGCACACAGTACTCAAAGAATTAGAATCTATACCTGATGCAAAAGAACTGTTTGAAAAAATGGTAGCACACGAAGCGTTTGATAAAGAGAGACACTGGAGATTTAACTTAAATAAATTACATCAACTTCTTAATAGACACTATGCAGAAAATCCACATTTAGAGTCTATTGAAGATATTCACAAGGAGCTTCACTCCCCTCAAGGGGAATGATTAGTTCCTATTCATAGCATTGAGATCTTCAAATGCTTGAACCACACGAGCCACCAAACCTTCTTGACCAGCACGAAGCCATTTTCGAGGATCATAATATTTTTTATTTGGTTTATCTTCCCCCTCAGGATTTCCAATCTGAGATTGGAGGTAATCATGATATTTTTCAACATAGTTTTTCACACCATTCCATGTCGCCCACTGAGTATCTGTGTCGATATTCATTTTAATAACGCCATAACTGATAGCTTCACTAATCTCTTCAGGTAAAGAGCCAGAACCACCATGGAAAACAAAGTTTACTGGTTTCTCATCTGTAGCCATTGTTTCTTGAATATATTTTTGTGAATTATCTAAAATCTTTGGTGTTAATTGTACATTTCCTGGTTTATAAACACCATGTACATTTCCGAATGATGCTGCAATCGTAAAGTTAGGAGAAACTTCACTTAATTCTTTGTACGCTAAAGCTACCTCTTGAGGTTGTGTATAAAGAAGTGCGTTATCAATATTTGTATTATCTACACCATCTTCCTCTCCACCTGTAACACCAAGTTCTATCTCTATATGCATACCAATTTTTGCCATTCTTTCCAAGTATGCCTTTGAGATACCTATATTTTCTTCTAAAGGCTCTTCTGAAAGATCTAACATATGAGATGAAAAAAGTGGTTTCCCTTGAGTTTTATAATAATTCTCACCAGCTTCTAAAAGTGCATTAATCCAAGGAAGTAGTTTCTTAGCAGCATGATCTGTATGTAAAATAACAGGTACACCATACGCTTCAGCCATCATATGTGTATGAATAGCACCACTTACAGCCCCTAAAATTGCTGCTCTTTCATTTTCATTACTTAGCCCTTTACCAGCATAAAACTGTGCACCACCGTTACTAAACTGAATAATAACAGGAGAATTTACTTTTTTTGCAGCTTCTAACACTCCATTAATTGACTCAGTATTGACAACATTTACAGCAGGAAGTGCAAATCCCTCTTTTTTTGCATGTTCATATACTTTTAAAACATCTTCACCAAACAAAACACCAGGCTTTACAATATCTAAGATACCTTTACTCATAGCAATCCCCAAAAAATTTAATTTAGAAATTATATTATATACTTCATTTAAAACAACTTTATGCTACAATCAGCCCATAAAAAAAAGAGTGAGACAATGCAAAAACACAGAGCCATTTATACAGATATTGTTTTAATTGACATCATCAGTTTTTCTAAACTCAACCTTTATCAACAAGTTGAAATAGTTACTTTTCTAACCAAGAGTTTTCAAAAAGTTATCAAAAAAATGTTAGCAAGTTCCCATATGAAAACTTTTCACCTCATTGAAGGATTTATCTCAACTGGAGATGGATTTTACTGTATTTTAAATCCAAAGTTTAAAGGATATGGTGCCATCCTTGCCCTTAGTTTTAGCCATTTTGCAGAGCATATCGCGAAAAAATATTCTTATTTCAATGGTATAAAAATAGCTGTTCATACCGGTTATATTCACAGTTTTACAGATATTTTAGATAATACCAATTTCATAGGTGATGGGCTCAATGATTGCGCTAGATTTCTTGAATATAAGCATTATGCCATCTCTACAGTAATGATTTCAGAAAGTGCTTACGAACATCTCAATAAATTTCTTAACCGACATAAAGACTATGAACAGCTCTTAGCACAAATGGGGTTTAAACACTCAAGTGCCTATACTTTTTTCGACAAACATCAAAAAGAGAAAAAAGGGTATCTTATTTGGCTGAGAAAATCAGGTATAATTATCCCTCCAAAGATCTATTTTCAAGGAAACTGATGCAACTTACAATTCATGAATATTCAAAATATTTTAAAATGTCTAAAGAGATGCTCCTTTCAAAACTCAAAAATAAAGAGCTCCTCTATACCAAAAAAGATGGTAATACATACATCATAGTACCTCCAGAACTTGAGGAGAAAGCTCTTGAAGCACAAAAGCAAGCTTCCCTTACAAAAGATGTAATGTCTCCACAAATACACAAACAAAAAACAACTGTTGCTATGGTTCTTTCCCTCTACCAAAAAGAGAATCAACAACTCAAACAAAAAATTGTACAACTTGAAGAAAAAATTGATAAACTCATTAATGATAAAGAACAGATGCTTCGAGATGAGATGCAAAAAATTGAAAAAGTTTATAGTGCAAAAGATGAACAGCTCAAAACTATCATTGAACTCATCCATACAAAACTCATCAATGAGAACAAAGAAACTGTCCATGATGTTCAAACTCTATCCAAAACACCTTTTTTTGATGAACCAGAAAAAGAGAAGATTGTCGAACTCAAAGAGTATCTTAAAACACTTGACTTAGAACCTCAACAAAGAAAAATTATCAAAAAAAGATTTCTTGCAGCTTATGGCAGTGATATTCGTATACTCAAACAAAATGGCAAACTTTATCTTAACTTCACAAAATATGACTACAGTGACTTACTAGAATAATTTTCTAGTTTTTCACCTTTTTTTTCCCTTTTTCCTCCTCTTTTCCTAAATATTTTCTATTTTTTCATTTTTACCTCTATTTTATAAAATTTTACCGTATAAATTACACTGTTTTTCGTGTGTTTTATATTAAATAAATTATATTTAATGCACTATATATAATATTTTTAACATAAATAACTATATTTAATATTATAATATGTGTATTTAAGTATTTATTTCGTATACTTTCATCTATGCAAATTAATGACCTCTTTAATATCCTACACAATGCAGTAGAATCTCAACACAATGGTAAAAAAATATCATTAAAAGATATGTCCCATTCACTTGGTATCTCTATGCGTACATATCAGGATTGGAAATTGGGAAAAACACAACCCCAAGCTGCTGCTGCTGTTATAAAAATGCTAGGAAAATTAGATGATGATGAGATCATAAGAGCTGTTCGTAAAATAAATAAACTCAAGGACTAAAAGGGATGGGAACTTTAACAAAAAAAGAGAGAGAAAGCTTAGAAGAGGTGTTTTTATCTATACAAACACCCTCTAGTCTTTTAGTAAAAATAAAGCAATTTTTACTCTACAAACACCTAAAACAGGACTCTTTACTCATAAAAGATGTAAAAAATTTACATTTTTTTTCAAAAATACAAAAAAAGAAGAAAAATTTAAGCAAATAAACTATAAAGTATATGTAGCTGAATTATTTCATGGGTAAGTATGGAGTAAAATTCGGAAAAAATTAAACCAAGGGTATATTTATGAACAAAGCTCAATTCGTAGAATTAGTACAAAAACACGGTGAGTACAAAACTAAAGTGGAAGCAGAAAATGCTATTAAAGCTTTTACAGAAGCTGTAACAGAAGCTCTCGTAAGCAAAGAAGATGTTTCTTTAGTTGGTTTTGGTAGCTTCAATGCTACACTACAAAAAGGGAAAAGTGGTAAAGTTCCAGGTACAGATAAAACATATACAACACAAGATAAAATGGTTCCTAAATTTAAAGCTGGAAAAGGTCTTAAAGACCGAGTTGCTGCTGGCAAATAATCTCAACATTACCACATTATTCGTGGTAATGTTCTTCCCTTCACCTATAATCTTATGAAACTTTCACTCACATCATTTTTCTCTCAAAAGACAACCTCTACCTCTACAGACTATATAGATAAACTCAAACATATTGCACAGAAAAAAAATCTTTTTTTCTTTTCAGATGTTGCTATTTATCATCATGCACGCACATACATTTTACCCTTAATAATGTTTGATCCACAAAGAGGACTCTATCTTTTTGAAATAAAAGAGTGGGACTACACAAGATTACAAAAAGCAAATATAGTACAAGAGGAGTCTTCTCCTGCAGAGAATACACTTGCTTACCATTCTATGCAACAAGTTATTTATGAAAAACTTGATGAATTGAGTCACACACGAAACTTACCCATCTATAACTATCTTATTTGTACACATTTAACATCACAAGAGTATGCACAACTCCCAGAAACACTCCAAAAATATTTACCACAAAACACCATTATCTTTCAAGACACCAAAGAGCATACAATATATGAAATACTCTTTTTCAATAAAAAGCCACTTCCTATACCACTCTCAACTCATACCATTTTAGGAAGCTTATTCATTCAATACACTTTTATAAAAGAGGATAAACCCTACTTTGCCAATAAAGAGCAAAGAGCCTTTATAGACACTTCACTCCATTCCCTAACAACACTTTTAGCCCCACCAAAAAGTGGTGCTACACAAACCATACTTTTAAAAGCTGTTGTTGAAATTCTTCGTGCACCTTATAAAAAAGTTCTTATTATCAAACCAAATACACTTTCTAAAGATATTTTACAAAAACAACTTATAGCTCTTATTGAACATGCTATCATTGAATTTGATTTTACTGCTCTTGAGATACTGACACCCCAAGAGCTCATTATAAGACATCTCCATAAACTCAAAAAGCAGCCTTTTTCTCATATATCGCTCTCATGTATAGAACCCTCACTTATGAAGAAAAAATTTTCTGTTGCTGATATTATATTTTGTGATGATGTTGCTTTTTTGGATGCCCCCTTTATTGAGTATCTCAAACATATCCAAAAGAAAAAAAAGTTAGTTTTAGTCAATACACACGAGGATACATATACTTTCTCATTACAACACACTTACCTTCCAGCAAAAAGAAAAATATATTTTTATGAAACAAATCCTCTTGCAAAAACTATGCATTTAGTCGCTTCTCTTTATACTCAATTTCCACAAGATACTATCCTTATTGTTTCTTCTGTAGAAACCAAAGAAAAACTTTTTGAAGATATGCAATCTTTTGTTCAGGCTCCACTCTCCTGTATAGATGCAACACAACATCTTATACACAATACACTTCAAAATATTCTTTTGGCAAGTTATCATGAAATTATAGATATAGAAGCAGATCATCTTATCGCTTTAGATACATCCAAACATACAAAAGAGGAGCTTGAATATGCTCTTTTTATAGCCTCAAAAAACACTTATGTAGTATATGAGGAAGAAACACAATCACTTCAAGATTTAAAGGAGAAGTATGAAAATAACAAAGACAGATAAAGAGTGGCAAAAGCAACTCTCACCTGAAGCATACTATGTATGTCGTCAACATGGAACAGAAGCACCCTTCTCAGGGAAATACTATAATTGTAAAGATGATGGTATCTACCAATGTGTATGTTGTGGAGCACCTCTTTTTGAATCCTCAACAAAATTTGATTCAGGAACTGGATGGCCTAGCTACTATGAAGCGATGGAGGAGAGTGTTGTTGAGATCCAAGATAAAAGTCACGGTATGATACGGACAGAGGTAAGATGTGCACAATGTGATGCACACTTAGGACATGTTTTTAATGATGGACCTGAACCGACAGGTCTAAGGTACTGTATCAATTCAGTATGTTTAACACTTAATGAGGAGAAATAAATGAAAAAAATATTTGTTGCATTTTTAATGTTATGGAATATAGCACTTATGGCTAATGAGAATCCACATGTTGTTTTGGAAACAACTCAAGGAAAAATCAATCTTGAACTCTTGCCAAATGTAGCACCAAAAGCTGTAGAAAACTTTTTAACACATGTTAAAGAGGGGTATTATAACCACAATGCTTTTC